>Ga0255743_10002026_pt1 | contig 17000 bp, 19 predicted proteins | sample 101ome_19_FD_179950 | JGI IMG/M metagenome (GOLD analysis project Ga0255743, IMG submission 179950) | Coastal salt marsh microbial communities from the Groves Creek Marsh, Skidaway Island, Georgia - 101405AT metaG (version 2) | ecosystem: Environmental > Aquatic > Marine > Intertidal zone >... | reverse complement strand
GCGGTTCGCAAAGGGGTTCGTATTGCCAAGAAGCAGGCGACGATTGAACTGCTGAACATGCCCGTATCTGCGCCGGAGGCGAACTGAAATGCGTTCTCAATTTCTGAAAGTATCTGCCTTGACGCTTGCGAGCGTTTTATTTGCGCCATTGACTGTGGGTCAGGAAGCTGAAGCCGAGGCACCGCCTCCCCCCACGCCGCAGGAAATTGCGGCAGAAAATCTGGATCAGTTGCTTGAGCTGGTGAAGCAGGGTCAGGCCAGAGCGTCTGCCGAGAACCAGGCCAGAGAGGCGCGCTTTAGCCGCGATAAAGCCAATCAGGCCGCAGCCTTGAAGCGCGCTGAAGAGGAGCGCACCCGCGAAGAGCAGCGTTCTGCGCGACTCGAGAAGAAATTCGAAGAAAACGAGCTGCTGATCGCCGCCAAGCAGGAGCAGTTAAGAGAGCGTCTGGGTACTCTATCCGAGTTGTTTGGACACCTCACCGCTGCCTCAGGCGACTTGGCCTCCAACATCGAAGTGTCTCTGGTGAGCTCGGAGTACCCTGGCAGAGAGGGCTTTTTGAAGGACCTGATCGCCAAAATGTCTGGGTCTGATCAGTTGCCCAAGATAGAAGAGATCGAGCGTGTCTGGTTCGAACTGTTGCGAGAAATTCGTGAGCAGGGCGAGGTGAGCCGCTACACCGCTCAGGTAGCGACGCCGTCTGGCGAGCTGAGCCAGAGAGAAGTTGTGCGGGTGGGCGCGTTCAATATTATCGATACCGATGGTAACTATCTGTCTTTCAACATCGATCAGTTGGCAGAACTTCCACGTCAACCGGGCGGCGGCTTTAACTCCCAAGCGCAGGACCTGGCATCGTCTCAGGGTGGCCTGACGCAGTTTGGTATCGACCCCACAGGTCCGACAGGCGGTTCTTTCCTGGCGGCGATAATTGATAGTCCGACCATTTCGGAGCGTTGGCATCAGGGTGGCTACGTGGGTTACGCCATCACTGCCGTGGGCGCATTTGCCTTTGTGCTCGCGATCTACCGGCTGCTGGTGCTAACCATGGTGGGCGGCAAAGTATCTGCCCAGTTGAAGTCCAGCTCAGCGCGTGACGACAATCCGCTGGGACGCGTGCTCAAGGTTCACGAGGATCACCCCAACATGGATCCGGAAACGCTTGAGCTGAAAATGGCAGAAGCAGTATTGAGCGAGACACCCAAGCTAGAGCAGGGGCTGACCTTGCTCAAGATTATTGCCGCGGTTGCGCCGCTGATGGGTCTCTTGGGTACTGTGACGGGGATGATCATCACCTTCCAGGCCATCACCATCTTCGGAGCGGGTGATCCCAAGGCTATGGCGGGTGGTATTTCGTCTGCGCTGGTCACCACCGTACTGGGCCTTCTGGTGGCGATACCGACCGTATTGCTGCACACGGTAGTGAATGGGCGCTCGCAGCGCATCATCCACGTGCTGAATGAGCAGGCAACAGGCATCGTGGCGGAGCACTCAGAGCGCGCTCACAACTGATTCCTCGGGGAGGCTAGCTGTCGATGGGTATCTTCGAGGTAATCCTTGCCTTTATGGAAAAGGGCGGGAACGTGCTGTGGTTGATTGCAGCGCTGGTGTTCTTCATGTGGACACTGATCTTTGAGCGTGTCTGGTATTTCTCTTCTGTATGGAAGCAGGATCGCGCCGCCGTTTTGGCCGCCTGGCATGGCCGGGGTGAGCGCAAGTCCTGGAACGCCAAGAAGATTCGTCAGCGGCTTCTCTCCGAGAGTCGTGAACTGATCAATGACAACATGAACGTGATCGCGACTTGCGTCGCTCTCTGCCCCCTGCTTGGGCTGTTGGGCACTGTGACCGGCATGATCGAAGTGTTTAACGTGATGGCTGTGACGGGCGGCGGTGATGCGAAGTCCATGGCGGGCGGCGTTGAGCGCTCAACCATCCCCACAATGGCGGGTATGGTGGCTGCGTTGTCAGGATTGTTTGCCAACACCTATTTACAGCGAATTACCTCTCGGGAGCAGCAGCTCCTGACGGATCAGCTGACGTCGGATCATTGATCCGGCTTTTTGGTTGAGGATGCTATGCGAAGAATAGCCAAAGAACAGGAACAGGGCGCCGAGATTGATCTGACTCCGATGTTGGACGTCGTGTTCATCATGCTGATCTTCTTTATTGTGGTCGCCTCCTTTATCAAAGAGGCCGGCGTTGAGGTTAATCGGCCCGACGACAACCAGCCCGAAGACCCCGAGGATTCAACCAGTATCGTGGTTGAGGTGGCATCGGATAATCAGATCTGGATGGAAAATCGGCGTGTCGATATTCGCGCCGTGCGCGCTAACATTCAGCGGCTTCTCGCCGAGGATCCCGAGGCGCCGGTCACCATTAAGGTGGAGAAGGGCGCAGAGGCAGGAATCGTGGTGGACGTGGCCGATGCCGCTCGAGAGTCTGGTGTGGGTGCTGTTAACTGGGCCTCGGATCGGTAAAGGAAAGTCTTATGAGTATGCGGGACCAGGTAAGGCCATCAGCGCAAGAAAGTGATAGTCAGATCGATCTGACCCCCATGTTGGACGTCGTGTTCATCATGTTGATCTTTTTCATCGTCACTTCCTCTTTTGTAAAAGAACCGGGTGTTGAGTTGTTCAAGCCTCAGGCATCGACTCAGGAAGCCTGCGAGCGCGGGACTATTATTTTTGCGGTAGACGCAAATGGCGATATTTTTTACAACAAGAATAAGTTGCCGCTGGATCGCGTGATGCGGACCGCTGAGGCGGCCAAGAAGGAGGCCCCGCAAGCTAATTTCGTGGTTCAGGTGGATCGGGAAACACCTGCTTATGTGGTGGAGGACCTGATCGATATCGTGCGTCCTATCCTGACGGCGCCACCCTGTATTTCCACCGATGAAGAGGCCTAATTGTTATGGGTAGCTCAGTTCGAGTTGCTGTCAGCGCCGCGCTTGCCATACCGGTTGCTATTGCTCTCTTTTTTATTATGCACAGCTTGGTGAGCAGAGACTTTCAGCAGGAAGACGTAAAGGCGAGAAAAATTGCTGACATCGTGGTTCCCGACAAGACCATTGAAACCAATCTCAAAGAAGTGAAGCCGGAGAAGGTTGAAGACCCCGAAGAGCCACCACCTGATCTGGAGCCCATTCAGTTTGATACCCAGTTGGACATGAACGTCGCCAACACCGCTCCCACTACGGGGATCAATTTGAACCTTAACGCATCAGGCATGTCCTCTGGTGATGGGGAGTATTTGCCGATTGTGAAGGTGGCACCCATTTATCCTCGTCGAGCGCAGACACGTGGCATATCCGGGTACTGTATTGTGGAATACACCGTAACCAAGACGGGTTCTATTCGTGACCCCTTTCCGGTTGACTGCCAGCCCTCGGGCATATTCGAATCGGCATCATTGAAGGCCTCTCTCAAGTTTAAATACAAGCCAAGAGTGGTCGATGGTGAGCCGATCGAAGTGGCTGGAGTACAGAATAAGTTCACCTACGAGCTGGAGAACTGAAATGACAGAAGTGTTCTCGACACTGAAATCCTTCGCGCGGTTCTGCGCTCTGACGTGTGTATTGTCGGGTGGTGGCCTGCTGTTGGATCAGCTCTCTCCCGGCTTAATCTTGTCTCAGGCTGTCGCGCAGGATGAGAAGCCAAAAAAGGAACGCGCAACCCGGCGAACTCCTGCGCTGCGCAACAAGGTTTATGAGCGCCTCGCAGAAGCACAGGTATTGGCAGAGGCCAAGGACTACGCTGGGTCTGCCGAAATACTGGATGACATGATTTCAGAAGACGGCAAGCAGGCGCTGAATAGTTATGAGCTTGCCAATGTGTATAACCTGCATGCCTTTTTGAGCTACGCGAAAGAAGACTATGCCGGCTCGCTGCGTTACTACAATTTGGTGATTGCCCAGCCAGATATTCCCCTGGCGATGGAGATCAATACCCGCTTTACGATTGCCCAGCTTTATTTTGTGCAGGAAAAATGGCAACAAGGCATTGATGCCCTGCTACTCTGGTTCGATATGAATGAAAAACCCAATGCCACCGCTTACGTGTTGTTGGCTCAGGGGTATTACCAGATCAAGAAGTACGATCAGGCGCTAGAGAATGTCGAGACCGCTATTTCGATGCATGAGTCTGAGGGTAAATTGCCGAAAGAGCAGTGGTACAACCTCGCGCGGTTTTTGTACTTCGATAAAGAAGATTTTGATTCTGCTTTGGATGTGCTGAACACCCTGATCATTTACTACCCCAAGAAGCAGTACTGGGTGCAGGCCTCCCATCTTTACGGCGAAAAGAAAGATGAAAAGCGGCAGCTGGCTTTAATGGAAGCGGCCTATGAGCAAGGGTTTCTTGATCGCTCGAGCGAGCTCGTGACCATGGCGTATTTATATCTTAATGCTGAAGCGCCCTATTACGCTGGATCGGTTATGCAAAAGGGCCTCGATGATGAGGTAGTAGAAGAGAAGTCCAAGAATTTTGAGCTAGCAGGTAGTGCCTGGGCGCAGGCCCGAGAAGTGGCCAAGTCCATTCCCATGATGGAAAAGGCTGCGGATAAGTCTGACGAGGGCGAGCTGTATGTTCGTCTGGGTAACGTGTATTTGGATGGCGATCAGTTTTCCAAGGCAGCTGACTCGGTGCAGAAGGGTCTGAAGAAGGGTGGCGTGAAGCGTCCAGATCAAGCCCGACTCGTGCTGGGAATGTCCTACTTCAATCTGGGCGAGTACGACAAGGCTAGGCGCGCTTTCCGGGATGCCGGTAAAGACGACCGATCCAAAAAGTATTCGCAGCAGTGGATCAAGTACATCAACAGCGAGGAAGAACGTCAGCGAGAGTTGGAAAAGGAAATTTTCTGAGGCAGTTCAGCTGAGCAAATCTAAGAGGGGCCGCAGGCCCCTTTTTTGTGCAAAGTTTTTGTGCGAGGCGTTTGTTTAAACACCACCCGCAAGAAATGAAAGCACCCTCGAATGGCAGATGCCATTCGAGGGTGCGAGAGCAATGTGGTATGCGGGATGCGTGGCATCCCGTAACAAAGCTTATTGAGGAACGACGTTTTCCGCCTGCGGCCCTTTCTGGCCGTCAGTGACGGTAAATTCTACTTTCTGACCATCCGTCAGCGTCTTGAAGCCATCACCCTGAATAGCGCTGAAGTGTACAAAGACATCCGGCCCATCTTCTTGTGCGATAAATCCGTAGCCTTTGGTCTCATTAAACCACTTCACGGTACCCGTTACTGTTGACATGTTTTTAACTACCTGTGTTGACGATTTTCTTTGCGTCCTCTCGGACAGTTGCGCTTGATGGGAACAAAACCGAAGACCGAAGACTGCAGTGGCTCAGCAAAAAGCGGGCTGGGTTTCCAGCCATGGCAGTGTAGCACTCTGCCTCGCAGATGCAGGTGAAATTTTTTGGTCAGTTTGGCGTGTTTATTCTGATGGATTGTAAGCTTATTCCACGGGCAGGATTTTCATCATGTCTGTTTTCCCGACCTCGCCTTGCGCTCCGCCCATCGTCATCAAAATAAAATCGCCTCGGGATAAAAACCCTCCATCAATCAAGAATTCGATCGTGCGGGCTTCAAGGTCGCGGGGCGCGAAAGCGGTAAAGTCAAAAAACAAGGGAATCACGCCGCGGCACAGGGCCAAGCGCTGCAACGTTTCGGGCTGCCTGCTCAGTGCGAATATAGGTAACCCCGATGAGAGCCGGGACATCATGGTGGGGGTGGTCCCACGCTCCGTCAGGCAGGCAATGCCACGCATACCGGGAAAATGGTTCGCGCCATACATCGCAGATAACGCAATCGTCTCCTGAGCGCTGGAAAACTCTCTATCCAGTCGGTAGCGGGAGGTGCGTGCCACCGGATGCTGCTCTGCGCCCAGCGCCGCGTCTGCCATCGCGGTAACCACCTCCACAGGATACTCTCCCACTGCCGTTTCAGCAGAGAGCATGACAGCGTCGGTGCCGTCCAAGACCGCATTGGCTACGTCAAATACCTCCGCTCGCGTCGGCATCGAATTACTGATCATCGACTCCATCATTTGTGTGGCCGTAATGACCATACGGTCCCGTTTTCGGGTGGTGGAGATCAGATTTTTCTGGATGCCGATCAATTGAGCATCACCGACCTCGACCCCGAGGTCTCCGCGCGCCACCATAATCCCATCGCTGGCATCAATAATGCTGTCGAGCAAGTCTGTATCGGCTACGACTTCGGCGCGCTCAATTTTTGCGATGATCGCAGGACTCAGGCCCTGATCGGCCAGTAACTGCCTGGCCATTTCGATGTCAGCTGCGCTCGATACAAACGAGACTGCGACGAAGTCGGGCTGGATATCTGGCATTGCCTTGATATCGTCCAGATCTTTTTCGGTCAAGGCCGGGGCCGCGAGTCCGCCACCTAATTTGTTCACACCCTTACGCGAACTCAGGCGGCCGCCTATCACTACCGTGCAGTCAACCGTGTCTGGCGTTACGTCATCGACGCGCAACCGCAGCTTGCCATCATCCAGTAACAGAATATCGTCCTGCGTGACGCTTGCCGGGAGCGCCTCGTATTCGACGGAGACTCCGCGCTGATCGCCTTTGTCTGGATCGATGGTCAAGCTCAGTTGAAACGGGTCGCCTGCCTGAAGCAATACGGCGCCTTCTGCGAATCCACCTATTCTTATTTTGGGGCCTTGAAGATCTGCCAGAATCCCAACGTATCTCCCTTGATGACGGGCCTGCTTGCGGATGTATTGCGCCACTAACGCGTGATCTGATTGCAATCCGTGGCTGAAGTTCAGGCGGAAAACGTCTACGCCCGCGCCGAGCAAACGGCCAATCATGTCCTGGCTACTGCTGCCGGGACCGATGGTTGCCACAATCTTGGTCCGCCGCAGTGTTACCGATGGTGTGTTGGAAGGACTGGTCACGGGGTCAAAATCTCCTGCTACCCTAGTGCTGGTTATAGCGGATTGGGGCCAAGCGCTCTCATCGTTTTGTGCAGTCTCGGAGTATGGCAGGACCACTGTGGGTGGTGCTATGTCACAATACCGATTTCCGCCATCCGCCGCCGGACCCGATGACTTGCCATTTTTTGAATCTGGAAAAAGCGTCATGTCACATTTAGATACGCGAAGGCCGAATCCTCCTATGGGGTATGCCTGCGAGTGTCATTTACCGCGTTCGCAGCAAATGGCATTGGTGGCGGAGTTTCACGTCCACCGTATTCGCCCCTCGCGTATTGCTTTCAGGTTGGGCATCGACATCGAACAAGTCGAAGCTTGGCTGTCGGGTGAGCAGGATGGAGATCAATTTCGACAGCTCATGCACATTCATCGCCAACGCAAGTATCAGGCGCAATTGCGGCGCGCAGACCGTATGCGGGGGCAGCGAGCTTACGATTTGCGACTTGCGGCGCTGCGTGATCTCAACGACAAGGTTTCCCTTGAATAACTCGAACAAGGCCGAACCGTAATCAACAATATGAGTGCAGGAGAACCCCAAGTGCACAGTATGGAAAAGGTGATGGAGCGATGGCACGCCGTGATGGAGAGCCAATCAACAGAGGGTCTGTGGGATTTGCTTGCCCCTGACTGCGTGTTCTGGTCTCCGGTGGTGCACACCCCCCAACAAGGCAGGGAGATTACCTTTAAATATCTGAGTGCAGCGAGTCACGTTTTCGGGAATGATTTTCGCTACGCACGTGAGGTCATTGGAAATAATCTGGCAGTGCTGGAGTTTGAGTGCCTGATCGACGATATCAAAATAAATGGTGTGGATATGATTGAAGTCGAGGGAGGACGCATAGTGGACTTCAAGGTGATGGTTCGCCCTTTGAAAGCGGTGAACAAGGTTCACGAGCGCATGATGGCCATGCTTGAGGCTCTGGGCGACCGCGCTTCGTAACCCCTGAAAAAAATGGGATAAGAACCGCAGCAGTCCGCCAACGAAAATTTCTGGAACCCCCTTCCCTTTGCTTGAGGCCAAGAGACTCCAAGGCTACACTTTTCGCTGAACACCACGGGGACTTCCTACTATGTCGCTGATTGTTAAGACCATCTACAGAGTGCGTGAGGCGCAGAAGGCGTCTTTTCTTGCAGATTTCTCAGTTGTAGCACAGGCAACGATGGCGGCGCCCGCCTGCGATTGGATCTATGTTGCCGAGGATCTCGATGAAGATACGGTTGTCGCCATGTCCTACTGGCAGACTGAGGCCGGGTTCGATGACCACCTAAGGTGGCGGATCGGTACGAGCCGGTGGACCGAGATGGAACAAAAATATTTGAGCAGTGAGCCTGAATATAAGCTCATGCCCGTCATGTTCCGCTTCCGGGATCAGGCCTAAAAGGACCAACCGTTTCGGTTAATCAGATTTGAGCAACTCAAGCGTAGGGACTCAATCCGAGTTCGAACGTTTAGCCTCGATCAAATGATGCGCAAGCTCCTCTGCCTGAGTCTTTGACAGGCCCATCCGTTCGCGCAGGGCTTCGATTTCTTGTGCTTCGTCGCTGGAGATGATGCCATCTTCCAATGCCTCGCGGACTTTGGATTCGAATTCCGCATATTGCTTCGACATTTGCTTGGAGAATCCTGCACCCACGATGCCCGTCAGTAGCGCTACCGTGCAGACGCCCATCATCGCCGTCATGGCGCCAATAACCTTGCCGCCCGCAGTCACAGGAGACACGTCGCCGTAACCCACTGTGGTGAGGGTGACGATCGCCCACCACATGGTCTCGGGAATCGACGGGAACGCTTCGGGCTGAGCATCGCGTTCCGCGACATAAATCAGCGAACTCGATAGAAACAGCGCGACAACCATGAGATACAGCGCGGCACCAAATGCCTGACGCTCGGAGTGAATGGCAGAAACCAGATCTTCTAGTGCAGTCGTGAAGTGACTGAGTTTGAGCAGTCGCGCGAGGCGCATCACCCTGAGTAATCTCAAGTCGGCGCCGACCCATATGAACTGCAATAGCGTCGGCAGAATGGCAATCAGATCAATGAGTCCGGTAAAGCTGAATATATAGTTCAGCCTTTTCCCGAGCGCCGTTTTACCTTGCAGGTCGCGATTGTCGGGTGCGGACCAAATTCTCAATCCGTATTCAATCGAGAAGAAGATGACAGAAATAAACTCGAATATGAGTAGTTCCGAGGACCATGCGGCCTCAATGGAAGCCACCGACTCAAGCGTAATGGCAATCAGGCTGAGAATGATCAGCACAAACAGGAAGGTATTCAGTCTGCGAGCAGCGACTTTGTGTTCAGATGATCTCTCGAAAAGAGAACCGATGTACTGGCGACTATTCAAAGTTGAATCCCGTGATTTGTGAATAAGTTCAAAGTGCGGTTGCCGCGTTTTCAAGCATGAAGTATGTTGCCATCAAGCTCCTGCCGGCGTAAGGGGGGGCACGGACACGTTTTTGGGTCGTTTTTTCTGTTGCTCATGTCGCGCTATCGGTTCAAGCAAACGGTGATAGTCGGTTCTAGGGTTACAGGGGTACTCTGAGGTTAACCATGAAACACGCCTTGCTTGCCTTGAGTGTTTTCGCTGCAATGTTTGGGACCTTGATCGTCTCCGCTGAAAAGCTGGGAGGCGCCTCCTATCGCGATGTGTGCGACAAGATGGAAGCGGACGGCGTAACAAGCCGCACTCAGACCAGCCAAGCCTCACAGATCGCAGCTGAGGGGCTTACGGGAAACACCCTGATCGTTGTGGGAGCGGATCAACGCGGTGCGGGGCGGCGCAGTAAAAACGTATCGAACTCCGAGATTATCGTCAGCGCCGATCTCAACACAATCGCCACTTCAACCACCACAGAGGCAAGCCATCCGGACGGGGCTACGCTTGCCCAGACCGGGCGATCCTCCGCTTGTGACTGACACCGGAAGATGACTTCGATATGAAGGGGCACCAGCGGTTTGTCGGCGGAAGCGCCGTCACGCAGGAACTACTGTCATATATAGAAAGGGTAGCACCTTCGGATGCACCCATTCTCATTCGTGGTGCGACCGGGGTAGGTAAAGAGGTGGTTGCTCGGGAGATTCACCGCCTGTCTGGCCGCGACGAATCGGGCAAATTTGTTGCGGTCAATTGCAGTGCGATTCCCACTGAGCTGTTAGAGAGCGAGCTCTTCGGACACGAGAAAGGTGCCTTTTCGGGCGCGGTGACGAGTTATCCGGGCCGTATGCGACTGGCCGATGGCGGTTCTTTGCTGCTCGATGAGATTGGCGATATGCCCTCTGAGCTTCAGGCAAAGCTGCTGAGAGCGATACAGGAGGGTGTGGTGACACCTGTGGGCGCGGTTGAGGAGGTCTCCATTGACGTGCGGGTGATCTCTGCCACCCATAAGCCACTGGAGGCACTGATCGACTCGGGAAAGTTCAGGGAAGACTTATTTTTCCGGCTCAATGTGATTCCCATCACCATCCCGCCTCTGAGGGAACGTCCAGAGGAAATTATCGAGTTGTTTGACTATTTCTCCGATGGTTATGCGTTGCAGGGAGAGCCTATTAAGCTCAATGCAAAATCGGTCAGCCTGCTTCAGGCTTATCGATGGCCCGGCAACGTGCGCGAGTTGGAAAATTTTTGTCGTCGACTGACTGCCCTGTTCCCGGGAGAAAAAATTGATCTGTACGCGCTTCCGTCAGACTTTTTGCCTCCCCAGATGGCCCGAATGCTGATGGGGGATGGGGCTGCCAGGCCTGATGACGGCGCACCCCAAGCGGCATCGCAGGATGTCAGTGACGCACTTTTTGCGACCGACGAAGACGACGAGGACGGCATTGGCCGAGTGTTGGGCATTACCTCGGCGGAGGCGCCGAATCACATCGAGCTTACCGAAGCCACGTTAAAGGCACGCGTGGCGCACTTCGAGAAAGAACTCATAGAGAAGGCGCTGTCAGATGCCAACGGCAACATATCCGAAGCGGCCAGGATGCTGGGAGTCAAACGCACCACGCTCATTGAAAAAATGGGACGACTTCAGATCACAAAGGCGTGAGCTTGCCGCAGTCGGAATACTGACAAAAGTGTCGGAATTTTGACGTTCTAACCGGAACATAATTGTTAAATTACTGATTCGCCGCTTTTTTTTGATGCTGGCCCCCTGTTTGCTGTCTATTTCATACCTTGAGCAAAGCGGGCAGTATTTGTGGCAAGTTCTCCGGCGGAAACGCACCTCAATATTCTGGTTGTTCGTGGCAGCGGTGCCCCCGAGCATGCGCTGACGCAGATGGAGTTAGGGATGCCCGTGGCGCTAACTCAAGCGCCCGATTCGTTTATCGAGAATATGACGCCCGGGGCGGTATCGTGTGTGATGGTCGGTGCCGAGTGGCAGCCGGTATCAGAGCACTTGCATCAGAGCGTTGAATCCCTCCCCGGCCCTTACGTGGCGCTTGTACCCGAGGGAGACGTGGCGCTCGCTCATTTACTGGGTCGTCTCGGAGCCCCCGGCGTGCAAAGTTACTTGCCAACGCCTCAGGCCGATTGGTCTTCGGTATTGGCGAGTGTGATGGATCTCTGGCCCGTTTTATTGAGCGCAAGCGCCAAATCTGAAGGTGCACGACAAAGCCGTTCAGGCAAGACAGGTCCGGCGAGGCGCACCGTGGTATTTGGTGACCCCGCCAGCAAAGCGATGCTGTCGTTGGTGGAGCGCGTCGCGCAGGTTGACGTGACTGCCCTCCTCTCTGGGCCCTCGGGGGTGGGCAAGGAAGTGGTGGCTCAGATTCTTCACAATGCCTCACATCGTGCTGCCGGTCCCTTTATCGCACTGAATTGCTCGGCGATGCCTGAACACTTGGTGGAAAGTATCCTGTTTGGGCATGTCAAAGGCTCATTCACTGGCGCTATAAAAGATCAGCCGGGAATATTTGAGGATGCGAACCAGGGCACCCTGTTTCTCGATGAGGTCGGCGAGCTGCCATTGCACGTTCAACCCAAATTACTCAGAGTGATTCAGGAACGGAAAGCCGCTCGTATCGGCAGTACCCGCGAAGTAAGTTTTGATGTCCGGCTCGTTGCAGCAACCAACAGGGATTTAGTGGATCTGGTTGCTCGCGGACAGTTCCGCGAGGACCTACTGTACCGTCTTAACGCGTTTCACATCGGTATACCCCGGCTCCGCGACCGCCCGGGGGACATCGATCAACTTGCCATTGCTTTCGCCGAATCCGATCAGATAGCGGGAGTAGCCATGAAGATCCGGGAGGATGCGATACAGCAGCTTCGCCTCCACGATTGGCCCGGCAATGTGAGAGAACTCGACAACGTCATCTGCAGGGCAAAAGTGCTCGCGACAGACGGGGTCATCGGTGCGGAGCACATATTCTTCGACGCCCTACAGATCGATACCCAAACCAGCATTGAGCGCGAAGCATCCGGTTCTGCATCGCCCTTCGCACAGGTGGCTTCCGATGCCGGCAATCCGGTGGATCAGGATCTTATGTCCGTTAAAGAAAGAGCCGAGTGGCAATTGATTCGTGCGGCGCTAGAGGAAACCGACTCCAAAAAAGAGGCGGCCGAGCGATTGGGTATCAGCCCCAGAACGCTCCGACACAAACTACAGAAATGGAAAGCCTCTGAAGAAGAGGTGTATCAATCGGCGGGTAACTCATGATCGATAAAACTAACATGCAAGGCGTGATGAATGTGATTCGTCAGGCCGAATTAGCCAACAGCAAACTCAATGCATCGTCGCTGGCTATCGGGAACGAGCAGCCGCAGAGTCAATTTGCGTCAGATCTATTGGCCGCAATTCGATCGGTTAACGATACCCAGATGAAAGCTGCGGACACCAAAGCCCAGTACGAGGTAAACGGCGCGATCAGCGTGACGGACGTGTTGATTGATTCGCAACGGGCGTCAGTGGCGTTCGAAGCCACCTTGCAAGTGAGAAACAAGATTCTGAAAGCTTATCAGGACGTAATGAGCATGCCGGTGTAATCACACCGCCTCGCTCGACTAGGAGAAACTGATCATGGAAGCAGCGCTGGAACAAAGGCCTCTGATTGAAGGGTCTGCCACCGAGGTGTCGGGACAGGCCCCCGCGCCCGCTGAGGCAAAAAACGTTGCAGTATCGGCGAATGAGGCGGGCAATGTGCCCGCCGCACCGCAGGGGGCGCTGCCTGTCGTAAAAGACGTCATGTCCCAGCCGGCGGTGAGGCGTGCCATGCCTGCGGTGATCGCCGTCGTATCCTTGATATTGGTGCTGATATTTTGGTCAACAATGACCAGCACACCCTATCGCAGCGTATCCGATGGCATGGAATCGGCAGACGTGCAGCTTGCCTTCGAGGCACTCAAAACGTCGAACTACGATGTGCGGATTAACGAGGCCACCGGGCAGCTGGAAGTGCCCACCAACGATTTTCAGTCCGCACGAATCTTTCTTGCTTCGCAAGGCATCCCACGCGCCGCGGTTGAGGGTGGCATGGGGTCGTTGGCTGACGGGAGTTCCATGACAACCAGCCAATTCATGGAGCAGGTTCAGTACAACAACGCGGTAGAGGTTGAGCTAGCAAGAACCATTACTGAGATCAGCACGATTGAAAGTGCCCGGGTGCATATTGCCGCGCCAAAGCAAAGCGTCTTTGTTCGCGATCGTCAGCCTGCGAAAGCCTCTGTAGTCGTCAAGCCTTTCCGTGGTCGGGTTGTAGATCCGGCCCAGGTACTCTCCATCGTGCATCTGGTAAGTGCCAGCGTGCCTTACCTGGCTACTCAGGACGTCACGGTGGTGGATAACTACGGCAACCTGCTGACTGGCAGTAATGCAGACAAGGATGGCACGCCGGCGCTGAATAACGCGCGGTTTGAGGCAGAGCGCGAGATGGCGTTATCCGAACGAATTAGGGAACTGCTCATTCCCGCGCTCGGGGGCGGGAACGTCAGGACAGTGGTGAATCTGGAGATGGATTTCACTCAGGTCGAGACCACCCGCGAGCAGTATCTCGATCTGGAACCAGACAGACCAGAGATTAGATCCGAAGTCGTCACATCGGATACGCAGACTGGAATCGCAGCGTCCGGCGTGCCCGGCGGTACCACTAATATCCCGCCGGATCAGCCCGAGGTCGTGCCTGAGGGCGAGCTGCCGGAAAACCCGGTCAACACCCAAACGGCGTCCAATACGCGAGAACAGACGACACGCAACTACGAGCTCGACAAGGAAATTCGGTTCGTCAAGGAGCAAACGGGGCGTGTCACGGCGATGACTGCCGGCGTGATTATTAACGAGGATGCCCTCAGAGAGCTTGCCAAAAAACGCTACTACGCGTCTCTGGACGAACCGGCTCAAGCTTCAGACGGCCTTGAAGAGGCCTCGGGCGAGGAAGAGGCCACAGGAGAGGAGCTCGAAGTGAGTGCCGCGTCGCTCGCGCCGGTGCCCACTGCTGAAATGCAGCGCCTTATGAATGAGGAAATTGAGCGTTTCCGCTCCCTGATTTTGACGGCGCTCCCCTATAACGCCGCACGGGGTGACAGCGTAACGATTTCCTCGGCTCCGTTCTTTGTTGATCCGCCTCAAGAGTATCTGCTGCCCTGGTTCAAAGACCCGGCTGTGATTGAGTGGGGTCGACACGGCATGACCTCAATCGGACTGATCGCATTTTTCTTATTGGTGATTGCCCCCGTGCTCCGAGTGTATATGCCAAAGATTGAAGAGAGTGAAATGCTGTTGGATGGGCCGCTACTTGATGGTGAGCTGAGCGCCGCCGATCGACAAGCGCTTGAGGAGGGTGAATCGCTAGACGAAATCAAAGCGAAGCTCAAACCCAAGAAGTCAGCGATTTCCGCAGATATGCTGGATACCGCGAACAGCTATGATGACAAGGTCGCCATTGTTCGACTGCTCGTGGCTGAGGACGCTGGCCGGGTGGCGAACGTGCTGAAAAAGATGATTAAGCCCATATAACAGGGGTGGAAGAAAATGGCTGAAGCAGCAAAAAAAGACAATCTGGTCGAAGAAAAGGAAATACCAGAATCCGTGCGAGCGGAGCTGGAAACCATGACGACGACCGAGCGGGCTGCCGTAATTATGTTGCTCATGGGCGAGACTCAGGCATCTAACGTTATTCGCTACATGAATCCGCGAGAGGTTCAGGCGCTGGGCTCGGCGATGGTCGGAGTGGTCGATCTCTCCCAGGAAGCAGTAAGCGCCGTGTTGGATGATTTTGTCGGCACGATCAAACAGCAGACGAACCTCGGACTCGGCACCACCGACTATGTTGAATCGGTGCTCAAGCGAGCACTGGGTGATGACAAAGCCGCTACGGTGCTCAGTCGAATACTACCGGGTGGCTCGACCAAAGGTTTGGAAATTCTTCGCTGGATGGATGCACGCGCTATCTCCGACATGATCATCAACGAGCATCCACAGGTGATCGCGATTATTCTGTCTGTTTTGGAATACGACGTGGCGGCCGACGTGCTCAGCTTTTTGCCGCCTGAAAATCGTGGTGAAGTGATGCAGCGGGTAGCCAGTCTGGAGACAGTACAGCCGTCAGCGATGGAGGAATTGGAGCGAATTATGGCGCAACAGTTCTCGAGCAATTCATCGGCTCAATCCTCCAGTTTCGGTGGTGTGAAGACAGCCGCCAAAATCATGAACTTCGTGAAGGTGGATCTTGAGACGTCGGTGATGCAATCACTGACCGAGCTGGATGAGGATCTTACGCTGCAAATTCAGGACAACATGTTCACCTTCGAGAATCTCTCAATGGTCGATAATCGCGCCATTCAGGTCATGATGAGAAACATTGAATCTGACCTGCTCATGGTGGCGCTGAAAGGCGCGAGCGAAGAGACCCGTGACAAGTTCTTCGACAACATGTCGCAGCGAGCGAAGGCGATGTTCATCGACGATATGGAGTCGAAGGGACCGATGCGTATTTCCGATGTTGAAGACGCGCAAAAGAACATCATGCGGATCGCCAGAAAACTGTCTGATGCTGGTGAGCTGGTGCTGGCGGGTCGTGGAGATGACTTTGTCTAAACACGATGGCAACGTCGCGTGGGAGCTGAATGAATTGCTGGCGGCGGATCGGCGTGCGCGAGCATTTAGCGAGTCGACCGTCGAAGGACGCGAGGGCGGCGGCCCCGGCTTTGAGACCATGCACTGGGAACAGATTGGAGCAGAGACGCTTGAAGAAGCTCGGCTTGCAGAGCAAGCGGCGCAGGCCTCGCTTTCTGAGAATACTGATTCAGAGACGGCGGGTGAAGAAGAGGCAGTGGAGACCCCCGCGCCTTTTGATCTGGAAGCAGAACTGCAGGCTCGTTATGAGGAGGGCATTGAGGAAGGCAAGCGCCTGTCAGAGGCGTCTCAGCAGTCCCAGCAGGCGATGCAAGAGCGCTTGATCGAGGCGCTGGCACAGCACTTCGCGGCTCTCCCCGCCGTTTGGCCTATCATCACCGATCTTGCGTTGGATATCGCCAATACCGTTTGCCTGCAATCGCTGAAGCAGGATCCGGATCTTTTTAAAGCATATGTTTTGCGCGCCCTGGAGAGTGCGGAACTGCCCAAGGAATTGCCTGTCGAAATCCGGTTGTCTGGGAGCACGGCGTCGCTAATTGATCAGGATGCGCTGGCATCACAATTCCCCGACCAGGCTATAACGATTGTGGCTGACGCAAAGCTCGCCGATGGCGATATTTCCATTGCTTATGATCAAGTAACGGTGGACCGTTTGCTGGAGCGGGAATTTGAACAGCTGCGCGAGCAGCTGATTGCACAATTCCCGGATCAGAACAGGCCTGTCTGATGGACGCCGCGTTGGATCAGGATCCGGCCGAAACCAGAAAGGGCTGGCCACAACTGTCGCCGCCTGAGGCTTGGACCTGGGCGAGAATCCGACAAGTATCCGGTCACGTGGTGGAATGCGATGGCCTGCAGGCCCCGCTCGGAGCCATGTGCGAAATTGAAACCGATGCGCCTGAGGCGCCCAATGTCGCCGCAGAGGTCGTTGCTTTCTCGGATGACACGTTGAAGCTCATTCCTTTTTCGGAGACCGTCGGTATCTCTCGT
>Ga0255743_10002015_pt1 | contig 17044 bp, 16 predicted proteins | sample 101ome_19_FD_179950 | JGI IMG/M metagenome (GOLD analysis project Ga0255743, IMG submission 179950) | Coastal salt marsh microbial communities from the Groves Creek Marsh, Skidaway Island, Georgia - 101405AT metaG (version 2) | ecosystem: Environmental > Aquatic > Marine > Intertidal zone >... | reverse complement strand
CACTTATCAGGACGATCTGAATAATTTTGCTGACCTGTCGGATAAGCAGCAGCTTACGTCTTCGATTGGCGCAACGGTTCGCGGCGATACCTGGAGTGCTGGATGGATCGTTGACCGGGTCGATATTGTTGACTCCACTGTCACTGATTCCAACACGAAATTCTCTAGACAGCCTCAGCTATACTGGTCTTGGAGCGACTATGGCGACGTATCTAACACCTATATTAACGGTGATATCACGGGGTTCACTCGTGATATTTCGAGTAATAGCTCAGCTTCTGAAGGGCGTCGATTCTACTCCGACATCAAAACCGAAATTCCCTTCAGCGCTCCCTACGGGTCGGTAACACCAGCGATCCTCGCATTTCCACGCTGGGGTGAATCGAAGGTCGGCACTGATACTTTTGAAAATAGCTACCTGACATACGGTGCATCATTAGACTCGTCGCTAAATTTCGAAAAGTTTGGCTCTAATGGCGCGCTATACGAACTGATTCCGCGCGCCAAACTGTTAATCAGAGAGCCGAGCAAAAATCCAAGTAACCAAGTGCGCTTCGATACAATCGCGACAACTGCAGACGCGGACGATATTGCAGAGGCGCAACGCATTGATACAGCGTCTGAACTGTTTCTCGATAATCCAATCTCGGGAGGTGATCTCGTCGGTGACACACGAGAGATAGCGCTTTCGTTAACATCACGTGGTGTCAACGCCAACGGTATCGAAACGTATCGGGTCACTGCCGGGCGAACCATCTTTCTTCAAGACCGGGGTGTAACACTCTCAGGGAACGCGGAAACAACAGATCAAGGTCCTCTGGTGATTGAATCCACAGCTCGTCTTGCCGAATCACTGCATTGGAATACACGTTTTAGCTCCGTTGCGGATGGCGAAACAATGGATACGGCGACCAATGAAGTGAAATACAAAACCTCTGAGACCGATTATGTGACGCAGCGGATTGTGTGGGACAACGATGCGGCCACGCGAACCGACCTCTACATCTCTAACCAAATCGGACAAGATTGGCGGTTTCTGGCTGGGACGCAGTGGGAGCCAAATACCGAACAGCGCGTGAATCAAGTCGTTGGTATTGAATATGAAAGTTGTTGCTGGCGTGCCGCAGTGGTGCATGCCTACGAACGTGACCAAGTCACCTCAACCAACGGCGGACACTCCGTCAAACTGCAAGTAGAACTCAAAGGACTCGGCGTTTTGGGACGTGGAGCTTCCTCAATCATGGAACGTTTATTGGAAGGCTATGAACTCTCTGAAGCTCGGTATTAAATGTGCGCTCTCAGCACTGATTTTTAGCAATCTGATTGGGATTGCTAACGCTCGAGTCATTGACAGAATTGTGGCTGTCGTCGATTCAGGAGTGGTTTTAGCCAGCGATGTTGAGACGCGCTTGAACGATTTAAAAACGCAAGCAGAGTCTCGAGGCAATGCTGTCGAAATCAACGATGAATTGCGTGAACAAGTCCTCGAACGTTTGATTCTAGAGCAAGCACAAGTTGAGGTGGCAAAACGCCGCGGCCTTCAGATCGATGATGCGCGGGTCAATGAGACGCTGCTGCAAATCGCCAAAAACCGCGAGACAGACTTACTGGGTCTCAAAAATGCCATCGAATCAGAAGGGAAAAGCTTTACGGTGTTTCGTGACCAGATCCGTCGAGAATTGCTGATCAACGCCATTCGTGATCGCGAAGTGAAGACTCGGATTCGCATCAGTGACACCGAATTAGAACGATTCATGGAAACCACCGGAGGGCAGGTCAGTACTGCTCCTGAGCTGCTTTTAAGTCAAATCGTTGTGGGATTACCGAATCGACCAAGCCCTGAAGTCATTCAGCAAGCCGAACAAAAGGCCGTGCAAATTCGAGATGCCTTGTTAAAAGGTGCGCCTTTTGGACAAATGGCAGTGCGCTATTCAGATGCACCAGAAGCAAGTCAAGGCGGTGATCTTGGCTGGAGAAACATCCTCGAACTGAATCCATCGTTTTCTGATGCCCTGACAGAGGCCAAGAAAAATACATTGGTCGGCCCAATCCGCTCACCCGGTGGTTTTCATTTAATTGCCGTGCGTGATCGTCGCGGCGACCAATCAGTGGTTGTCACTGAATACAAAGCACGGCATATCCTAATCAAACCTGACGCCGTGCGGTCTTTGGAAAAAGCAGAGCAACTAGCGCAAAACGTTCGTCGCGAACTGGAAGGTGGTGCAGAGTTTGCTGATTTGGCGCGACGTTTCTCAGAAGATCCCTTAAGTGCTGCCAAAGGGGGGGATCTGGGTTGGGTCCGAGCCGATCAATTGGTCCCCGGTTTCGCGAACGTCATGACACAACTGCCTCTGAATACCCTAAGCGGCGTGACAAAAAGTCGGTTTGGATTTCATTTAATTGAGGTCCTCGACACCCGTGAGTCGGACATCTCAGAAGAACAAATGAAGGATCGTGCGCGTCGCATCCTGACCGAACGGAAGTTCTCTCAGGAGCTTGATTCTTGGCTTCGCCAGGTTCGTGCAGATGCTTTTGTTGACCTGAAACCATGATTCCACTTGCCATCACACCCGGTGATCCCGGGGGCATTGGTCCAGATCTTTGCATCCAGGCTGCCATTGATGGTGAACTCGAGGGAATCCTAATCGCTGATCCGGAAATTCTTCAACGGCGCGCCGAAGTCTTAGGGCTTCCGGTCAGCATCATGGATGCGGATCACTATAATCCTGAGCGAACGCAAGGGATTGTCTATGTTGAACCGGTGGCAGCCGCAGACCCAGCCAATGCCCCAGGGGTTTCCGACCCGATCAATGCGGGGTATTGCCTGAAGTCGCTGGAACATGCGCTGAATGGCATCAATGATGGACGCTTTCGAGCATTGGTCACAGGGCCCGTTAACAAAGGGACGATTCGTGACGCGGGATTCCATGATTTCACCGGTCATACCGAGTTCTTAAGGGATTTCTATGGACTCTCTGAGGTCGTCATGATGCTGACCTCAACCGATTGCCGGGTCGCGTTGGTAACGACACACCTACCACTCAAAGATGTTCCCCAAGCCATTACGCCAGAACGTGTTCGAAGCGTCACGACCATTGTGATTGAAGCATTCCGCAACGTCTTTCAGATTCCAACACCGAGAATTCACGTCTTAGGCCTGAATCCTCATGCAGGAGAAGATGGGCATCTCGGCCGCGAAGAGATTGAAGTCATTCGTCCCACTCTTGAAGCGTTGCGGCAACAATTCCCTGACGTTCATCTCGAAGGGCCGCTCCCGGCGGATACAGCCTTCACTCCAGATATCCGCGCACAAGCCGACTGTCATATCGCGATGTACCATGATCAAGGACTTCCTGTTGTGAAATATCAGGGATTTGGTGACTCGGTAAATATCACCCTCGGACTGCCGATCGTCAGAACCAGCGTTGACCATGGGACCGCCTTAAACCTCGCGGGCAAAGGTCTTGCCAGTACCGGTGGATTGGTCGCCGCGATCCGCGAGGCTAAACGGCTGACTACCGCAATCACCTAAAGAATCTTTCAGTCAGGTACACTTGGCTTTTTGCTGGAAACCACTGTGTCCAAAGAACTTGCTCAATCCGCACGCAAACGTTTCGGCCAGAATTTTCTCATTGATGGACGCGTCATCGATGCGATTTTGGCATCTGTCAATGCGTCACCGACTGATGCCGTGGTTGAGATCGGACCCGGTCACGGCGCCATCACTGAAGGGCTTTATGCGTCCGGTTGCGATCTGACGCTCATTGAGCTCGATCGCGATCTGATCCCGGGGCTGCTCGCGAGGTTTGCCACAAAGGCGCCCAAGCGCTGCCGACTGATCAATCAGGATGTCCTCAAGGTCGATTTCACCCAGTTAAACACCCCGCTTCGCGTGGTCGGCAATCTCCCGTATAACATCTCGACCCCCTTGCTGTTTCAATTGCTCGATCTCGGACAGAACATCCGAGATATTCATGTCATGTTGCAAAAAGAGGTGGTCAATCGAATCGCAGCCAACGCTGGAGAATCGGCCTATGGTCGATTAGGCGTGATGATTCAGGCGACTGCTCGCGTTGAACCGTTAATCGATGTGCCACCAGAAAGCTTTGCCCCAGCCCCGAAAGTCGATTCCGGGGTGATACGCATCATCCCAGATGCTGACAAACGGGCACAAATCCAGTCCATGGATATGCTGAAGGCAGTGGTCAGGCAGGCCTTCAGTCAGCGCAGAAAGACATTGCGCAACAATCTCAAAGCGCTGATCAATACCGAAGAATTTGCGCATTTAGAGATCAATCCACAAGATCGACCTGAACGTTTATCTGTGGAAACCTATGTGCACCTTGCAAACCATATCAGCCAACGAGAAGGAAGTCTGTGATGCGCGATCTACGCTATCAAGTCGATGTCAACGCGGAAGCTACCTTTATCGAGGCGCAATCAAATCCAGGTGAAGGCCGTTTTGTATTTACCTATACGGTCACCATTGCCAATAACGGCACCCTCCCCGCTCAACTGTTACATCGTTATTGGAAGATCACCGACGGTGAAGGCGGTGTGCGTGAAGTTCACGGTGACGGGGTGGTCGGTGAACAACCAACCATTGTTCCAGGTGATGCCTTTACCTATACCTCTGGCGCGATTCTCGAGACAGCAGTGGGAACCATGGAAGGATTCTTCGAAATGGTGTCAGCAGATGGTGAAATCTTCAAAGCAAAGATCCCTGTATTCACACTCTTGAACCCGGGCGCTCTGCACTAATGGCGACCTACGTGGTTGGAGACGTCCAAGGATGTGCCAGCGCATTCAATCGGCTGCTGACTGCGCTTGCTTTTGACCCCTCGACAGATCACATTATTTTTGCCGGTGATTTAATCGCGCGAGGCGATGATTCCCTCGCAGTGATGCAATGGGTGCTTGAGCACCAGCATGCATGTTCTGCTGTCCTCGGCAATCATGATCTCAATTTTCTGGCGGTGGCTTCAGGTCTTAGAGAACCCAAAGGAAAAGACAAGACAACATCGCTCTTGGAATCACCCATCTGTGACGCAGTGATCGATTGGTATCGGCAGCGTCCTTTGGCACTTGATCTTCCGGAACACAATGCGCTAGTGGTCCACGCAGGTGTGTGGCCACTCTTTGATCGGTCAATCTTGCTCCATGAAATCCAGCTAGTGCATCAACGGCTTCAGTCAGAGATATGGGTTTCCGCGCTCGAATCCATGTATGGTAATCTTCCGGATCATTACGACCATGCCAAGACAACAGATGATCAGGCGCGCTTCCTCATTAATGCCTGTACGCGCATGCGATTTGTGAATCAATCCACCCTAGCACTCGATTTCAGTTGCAAAGATGCGCCCGAGTTTGCGCCTGCCGGTTGTTGTGCCTGGATGGATGCTCCGCATCGAACCATGATTGATCGACAAATTCTTTTCGGTCACTGGGCCACCTTAAATGGCCGAAAGTGCGACTCAGACGCTGTATCACTTGATACTGGATGCGTCTGGGGTGGATACCTGAGTGCAATTTGTCTCGACAACCGGAAACTGATTCAGGTGGCATCGAGTGTTTGATTTACCGCGTCTATTTGCACCTCTCGCCGGGACCAACCTAGAGACAATTGAGATGTACGTGGTGGGCGGAGCTGTCCGTGACTCGCTATTGGGTCTCGCACCAAAAGACATTGACTACGTCGCTGTTGGAACCACACCCGATACTCTGCGCGATCTTGGATTTCAGCAAGTCGGCCAAGATTTTCCGGTGTTTTTACACCCGAAGAGTCACGTCGAAGTCGCACTCGCTCGGACTGAACGGAAAACGCAACAAGGTCATACTGGTTTTGTGGTGCATGCCGATCCTTCAGTCACCCTAGAGACTGACTTGTTGAGACGAGATTTCACGATCAACGCGATGGCGATTTCACGAACTGGTGAACTCATTGATCCATTCGGTGGGCAACAAGACCTCAATGATCGCTTATTACGACACGTCTCGACCGCTTTTGCGGAAGATCCTTTACGTATTCTCCGTGGAATTCGCTTCCTGGCACAACTGGGTCGCTTTAACTTTCAATTGGCCGACGAGACTGTGCACTTGATGCAGACCATGGCCCCCTCACTCACTGAGTTGTCGGTCGAACGCGTCATCGTTGAGCTGGATAAGACGCTGGCATCTGAACGACCTGAACATGGATTGTCGCAACTGGCTCGACTGAAAGTCACCGACATGCTGGCGCCTGAGCTACCAAAACTTCCTGAAAGGTTTGTTTGCAAGTCCGCCGATGCACGGCTAGCAGAGTGGGTGCTGTGTAATGAGCCGACGACCGAATGTGTCTCCCGCTATGCCGCAACATTTCGCTTAACGAATCGACGCTCGCAGTTTTTGTCCGCTGTGATTCGGCTGAAGGATCTCACGTTGGCCAATCCACAGGCCTGTCTCGATGCCATGAGTCAGCTTGGCTGGCTCCGTGGAAATGCACCAAATTCAGCACTCGATAGGTTGCTATTCGAGTTCGATCAAACCCAACAACTTCCTGTTCCTTTAGCGCGCTGGATGTTCATACGCGATCAAGTACGTGCGGTGTCTGCAACCCCCTTTGTCAACGCTGGCCTCTCTGGAAAAGCACTTGGCGAGGCGATTTATGCAGAACGCTTGAGGGTTCTTTCCACAGAAATTTCCGCTCCCGGTACCGCCCCTGGTTTATAAAGTCGACCAGTCACTTCTTCCACTCGCGAATCCCACAAGACGATTTCCAACAAATCCGTTAATCGCCGTTCAATCAAATTGCAATGCTCGCGTGCGGCGGCAGCCTGGATGTCATGACAGAGTCCTGAATAATCGAGCGTATCCTCAAGGTCATCTGAGTCAGCCGCTTCCGCAAGTGAAATTTTTATGCTGAGGTCCAAATACAGCGGTTGCGGATTCTCTTTTTCATGCAAATAAACCCCAACTAATGACAGCAGCGGGAGCCTTGATACATACATCCTATCCATTACGACACCTTGGGTAGTTCACTTAAAGGCCAGCGAGGACGGATCGTCATCGCAAGCGACGCATCTTGCTGACCGCGACTTAACCGCATCAGACCAGCAAAGGCAATCATCGCACCATTATCTGTACAAAATTCAGGTGCCGGATAAGCCACCTGTATGCCTTGGGTTTCAAACGATTTTAGCGACTCTCGCAACTGTTGGTTAGCACTCACGCCGCCAGACATCACAAGTGCTTTCGCCTGTGTTTGCTCAAGTGCTCTCGCACATTTAATCACCAAAGTATCCACCACAGCCTGCTGGAAGCTAGCCGCCAAATCCGCTTTGGCCTGTTCATCCAATTGCTCAGCTTTCACTAGGCGACGCGCTTCAGTCAGGACTTGAGTCTTCAACCCCGAAAAACTGAAATCACAGCCCGGACGATCAGTCATTGGACGAGCAAAGGCGAATCGCTTGGCATCGCCTTGCTCGGCAAGCGCTGCAATTTTGGGACCACCCGGATAGCCCAGCTCAAGCAACTTTGCGGTCTTATCGAATGCCTCGCCGGCGGCATCATCTAACGTCGTTCCCAATAATTCGTAGTCGCCGATCCCTCGGACCAAAATCAGTTGTGAATGACCACCACTGACGAGGAGTGCAACGAATGGCATCGGCAATTCCGGTGTCTCCATCAATGGTGCCAATAAATGTCCCTCCATATGATGCACTCCGAGCGCCGGCCGACCCAATGACAATGCCAACGATTTAGCAAAAGTGGCTCCGACGAGGAGAGCACCGAGAAGACCTGGGCCGGTGGTGTAGGCAATGGCATCGATCTCAGATAACTGAAGACCGGAGGCTTTCAGTGTTTCATCCACCAGTGGACGCAGATAACGCACATGGTCTCGCGACGCTAGCTCAGGAACAACGCCCCCGTAATAGGCATGAACATCAATTTGACTGTGGACACGATGTGCCAACAGGCCGTTGCGCTCGCAAAAGATCGCAATTCCCGTCTCATCACAGGATGTTTCGATACCTAAGACACGCATTTGGTTCCCTTTTTCTTTAGACACTGGTATTCTCTCGCGCCCCAAGTGGGGATACCAAATTCACTGTTAGTTTAGTTTAAGGATAGGTGCTTTTTAATGCCTGCGGTAAAAATTAAAGACAACGAGCCCTTTGACGTTGCACTTCGTCGTTTCAAGCGTGCTTGCGAAAAAGCTGGCGTTCTCTCTGAAGTTCGTCGTCGTGAATGCTATGAAAAGCCAACGACACTGCGTAAGCGCGCCGCCGCTGCCGCTGTGAAGCGTCATCTGAAGAAGGTGTCTCGCGAGACCAAAAAGTTCGAACGCCTCTATTAGTCACTGAGTCGTTCGCGTGAGTTCGCTGAAAAACACCCTCACCGAAGCCATGAAAGATGCCATGCGGGCGAAAGCAAAGTTTCGCCTCGGCGTCATCCGGATGGTGTTGGCTGATATTAAGCGCGTGGAAGTGGACGAACGGATCGAAGTTGATGATGCGAGATGCCTGAGTATCATCGACAAAATGACCAAACAGCGGCGTGATGCCGCCAATCAGTTTGTCGATGGAGGTCGCCAAGATCTTGCCGATACCGAACTGGCTGAAGTTGAAATCCTGAAAGAGTTCTTACCGACACCACTGACCGACGACGAAATCATCGCATTCATCGATCAGTCGATCAGCGACACCAATGCATCAGGCCCTCAAGGCATGGGGCAAGTGATGGGTCAGTTGAAACCGAAAGTCCAAGGGCGAGCTGATATGCAAGTCGTCAGCAAACTCGTGAAAGAACGCCTGACTTAAATCCAACCCGCAATTTTCAGATACACTCTGACCGCTGAACCCATTCTCTGGATCTGAAGTGGCTGGACGAATTCCTGATTCTTTTATCGAAACACTGAATGACCGTGTCAATATTGTCGATGTGGTCAGTACGCGTGTTCCTCTGAAAAAATCGGGACGCGAATATCATGGACGCTGTCCATTTCACGATGATTCCTCACCGTCGTTTTCGGTAAGCCCTGACAAGCAGGTGTATCACTGCTTTGGCTGCGGCGCATCCGGGGGATTGATCAGCTTCATCATGGAATATGACAAGGTCGATTTTGTCAGTGCCATTGAGAATCTGGCCTCACTTGCAGGGCTTGAGGTTCCAACAGAGGCCGCAGATCCAGAAGCTGGCCATCGCAAAGCGCTGTATGCCGTTCTTGAGCAAGCCGATCAAGCATTCCGCCGGGCCTTAAAGGCACATCCAGATCGACAGCGCGCGGTTGACTACCTGAAAGGAAGAGGATTGACAGGGACTATCGCCCATCGGTTTGGACTTGGATACGCACCCGGAGGATGGCGCTTTTTATTTGATCAGCTAGGTGTCGATGCACCCACCAAAAAGCAACTCCGCGAATCCGGGCTGACCGTGGTCAACCAACAGGGTCGCGAATATGACCGCTTTCGAGAACGCGTGATGTTTCCCATTCGTGATATCCGGGGTCGAACCATCGCGTTTGGCGGTCGTGTTCTCGACGATAGCAAACCCAAATATTTAAACAGCCCAGAGACCAAGCTATTTCATAAAAGCGACACATTGTATGGCCTGTATGAAGCTCGCCAAGCATGCCGCTCACTCGATCGTGTATTGGTCGTTGAGGGCTACATGGATGTGGTTGCCCTCGCTCAGTTTGGCATCGATTTCGCTGTCGCTACTTTAGGAACCGCGCTGACGGGCCATCACTTAGATCGGTTGAGCCGACAAACGGCTCAAGTGATCGTTTGTTTTGATGGTGACCAAGCTGGGCGCACCGCGGCTAAACGAGCGCTGGATACCGTGCTTCCGTTCTTGAGCGATGAATTCAGCATCCGCTTCCTCTTTCTTCCTGACGGGCACGATCCAGACTCTCTGGTTCGTGATGAAGGAACCGACGCCTTTTTGACACGGCTGAACGACGCTCTGCCAGCGTCTGAAGCACTCATTCGGCTCTTATCGGATGACATTGACTTGAGTAAGCTCGACGGCCGTGCACGCCTGACGGCACTGACTCTGCCAAAAATTGCAAAAATCCCAGCGAGTATTTATCGATCACTGATGCTCGATACGCTGAGTGAATTATCAGGGACACGTCGATCCGATCTCGATGCACGATTGCAGGATCTCAAGATCGAACCCGTCGTTCATGAAGTTGTGAGTCCTCGCGTCTCGGAGGGTCAGGTGACCCCACATGACCCCGAAATCGCAAGCTTTGAGACACTCCCTCCAGAGGAGCAGGATGAGACCGATACTGATTTCTCGGATATCCCTGAACCACTGTTGGATATTGAGGAGGTCATCGAGCCGGCGGCAACCCTTGAGTTTCCAGATCCAAATAAACCCGAGCCTTTAGCCAACAGACTGCTATGGCTTTTGTTGCAAAATCCAACGTTACTCAACGAGCCCTTTCAGGTTCCCGAACGAAGTCGGCTCATCAACATTCAAGCACTCAGCCAGGTCGCTGAGTGGATACTGAATGCCGAGAAACCCTCGACCGCGGGCTTGATGGGACATTTCAGCGGAACCGAGTTAGGTCGCCTCTTATCCAAACTTCTTGGTCGGGAGACACTATTTAGTGAGAGCTCCTATGAAGCAGAATTCACTGACGGGCTCAAGCAACTCAAAAAACAATTGGTGACCGAATCCATGCGCCATCTGGCCGAGGATGCGAAGCGTGGAAAAATTTCTGCAGAAGACTTGCATCAAGCGCTGACAGCACATAAAAAATAATGAGAAATATTGGCTGTTCCGTGTATAATACGCGGCCTTTTCACATTACATCTCTTAGGTCAGTTCATGGCAGAAAAACAGTTAGATCAGGAACTTACGCAAACCGAGCAGCGTCAATCACGTCTTAAAGACCTGATCGCCAAAGGTAAGGAACAAGGCTACCTCACCTATGCTGAGGTGAATGACCATCTTCCTGAAGAAATTGCCGACCCTGATCAGGTGGAAGATATCATCCGAATGATCGGAGACATGGGTATCGCTGTAGGCGAGGAAGCGCCTGATGACGACCAACTATTACTCGGTGAAAATTCAAATGCCACTGACGACTCAGCCGCTGAAGAAGCCGCTGCCGCCCTTGCCTCTGTTGAAAATGATGTGGGTCGGACAACTGATCCTGTGCGCATGTACATGCGTGAAATGGGAACGGTCGAGCTCCTGACACGCGAAGGTGAAATTGTCATCGCCAAGCGGATTGAGGAAGGAATTCGGGAAGTCATGCAAGCCATGGCCTATTACCCAGGAATTGTTGAATCAGTCCTCGCGATTTACGACCGCATCCAAGCCGATGAAGGCCGGATGTCTGACTTGTTGGCTGGATTCCTAGACCCCGATCCTGAAGATGTTGCGCCAACCGAGGCCGCTTCGACCGAAGACGTGAATGATCAAGATTTTGATGACGCTGACACCGACGACGATGACAGCGGTGATGCAGATGATGAAGCCGAAGAAGGTGACACAGGACCAGACCCCGAAGAAGTCAGAGCGCGTTTCGAAGCGCTCAGAACCAATCTTGCCAAGGCGTCTAAAGTCATTACGAAAAAAGGTCGCGATGCGAAAGAAGCCAAAAAAGCGATTGATGAAATCGGCGCTGTATTTGCTTCATTGAAGTTAACCCCAAGGCTATTTGAAGAACTCTGTGTTGAGTTTCGGAAAGTGCTCGATTCCATCCGAGATCAGGAGCGAGAAATCCTCCGGCTCTGCACTAAGCAAGGCAAGCTTGATCGTAAGATCTTCATTAAAGAATGGCATGGCAATGAGACCAACTTCGAGTGGATCCCAGGTGTCGCGAAAAAGAAAAAATTGGAAAAACTCGAAGCTGTCGTTCCAGACGTGCAGCGGTGCCAAGCCCGACTTCAGTCCATCGCGGAAGGCGTTGGTGTGACGATCCCTGAGCTTCGCGAGGTCAACCGCCGTCTCTCGATGGGGGAAGCCAAAGCACGCCGTGCAAAGAAAGACATGGTGGAAGCCAACCTTCGGCTTGTCATCTCCATTGCGAAGAAATATACCAATCGTGGGCTGCAATTCCTCGACTTGATCCAGGAAGGCAACATTGGTTTGATGAAAGCGGTTGATAAATTCGAATATCGCCGTGGCTATAAGTTCTCGACCTATGCGACCTGGTGGATTCGGCAGGCAATCACTCGCTCAATTGCTGACCAAGCGCGGACCATCCGAATCCCAGTCCATATGATTGAAACCATCAATAAGCTCAATCGCATCAGCCGCCAGATGCTCCAAGAAATGGGACGTGAGCCAACGCCTGAAGAACTGGGCGAACGCATGGAAATGCCCGAAGATAAAGTCCGTAAGGTACTGAAAATCGCCAAAGAGCCGATCTCAATGGAAACACCCATTGGGGACGACGAAGACAGCTCGCTGGGTGATTTTATTGAGGACACCACCATCTCTTCGCCAGTGGACTCAGCAACGGTTGAAGGGCTGACAGAGTCCACTCGTCAAGTATTAGCGAGCCTGACTGCTCGGGAGGCGAAAGTCTTACGGATGCGCTTTGGGATCGATATGAATACCGATCATACCTTAGAAGAAGTCGGCAAGCAGTTTGATGTCACCCGAGAACGGATTCGTCAGATTGAAGCTAAAGCACTCCGAAAGTTAAGACATCCAAGTCGATCAGATCATCTGCGGTCGTTTCTGGATGAGTAAAACTGAAATAATCTGAACTGACTAGATCGCAAGCCCGTTAACGATTTGCTTCCGAACCAAAAATAGTGTGTTATTGAGGTGCTGGTAACAAAGAGGTAACCAATATGAATAAATTCATCGTTGTAATGATCGCTGTATTATCCATGCTCCTTGGTGGATACGGTGTAGCTAATGCCGGCTACGCGAAACAAAAGGTCGTCTATCACGTCAATTATTTCGACGTAAAAAGATCTATTGGAGCGATGCGTAATGCTCAGAATCATATCAATGCGCTTGGACAAGGTAATCACGAGATCAAATTCGTACTTCACGGAAACGGGGTGGAACTTCTGAGAAAAGTGGCCCAAGAAAGTCCGGACGCCGTAAATCGAATCGACTCCCTAAGAAGCCAAGGCGTTAAGTTCAATATTTGCGCAAACACACTGAAGGGTAAGAAGATTGCGTTAGAGGATCTTCATTTTGCTGAAGAGTCCGACGTGGTTCCATCCGGTGTTGCGGAGATCGGAAAACTCCAGCAACAAGGATTTGTCTACTTAAGACCTTAAAAAAGCCGGCTTACGCCGGCTACACACTCGCTTATGAAAAACTGTTTGCGTAATCGTCTCGCAAGAGATTCTTCTGGACCTTACCCATCGTATTTCTTGGTAATGTCTGCAACTGCACCCACCGACGGGGGACCTTGAATCCAGCAAGCTTTTCTCGACAAGCCGATTCGAGAGCAGCCATATCTAATGCCTGTTCACCGACCAAGACAGCAACGATACCCTCCCCGAAATCTGGGTGAGGGACACCAACCACTGCGCTTTCTACCACACCGCCCTGATCGTTTAAAACGTCTTCAATTTCCTTGGGATAGATATTCAAGCCACCTGAGATAATCAGATCTTTACCTCGGCCGACAATGGAGACATAACCATCCTCTGAGAGAGTGGCCATGTCACCGGTGATAAACCAGTCACCTTTGAATTCAGACGCTGTTTTCTCCGGAAGTTTCCAATAGCCCTTAAAGACGTGTTCGCCTTTGACTTCCAAAGCCCCGATGTCGCCTCTCGGTAACTCTTCACCATCCTCGCCCATGATACGAACATCAACACCAGGAAGTGGAGGCCCCACAGACCCTGCACGTCGTTCGCCATGGAGAGGATTAGAGCAACTCATTCCTGTTTCGGTCATGCCATAACGTTCGAGAATTCGCTGCCCTGTTCTGTCAAAGAACTCATCGGATGTTTCAACGAGTAATGGCGCTGATCCAGAGATGAACAGACGCATGTGACCACTGGATTGCCGGTCGAACCGCGAATCAGCCAACAATCGAGTGTAAAAAGTCGGGACTCCCATCATGACCGTAGACGAAGGCATGACCGAGAGCACCAGATCGGGGTCGAATTTGGGAAGCATGATCATCGGGCCACCGTTCATCAGAGCCAAGTTCAGGGCCACAAACAGACCATGGACGTGGAATAGCGGTAGCGCATGCAACAGCACATCATCTGAGCTGTAGGCCCAAGCTTCGGTCAGCATCTTCGCATTCGCTGCCAGGTTACTGTGAGTAATCATGGCACCTTTCGGCTTACCGGTTGTTCCTGAGGTATAGATGATTGACGCGAGATCATCGGCGACACGGGAGACGACCTCATCTGACATATGGCCTGACGTTTTTGCCGCATCAAAAAGATCGATCAACGTCCCGCTCTCATGATCCAAGGTTAAGACCTGTAATTCTGGGATTTGTGACCGCAAAGACTCGACGTGCCCGACACGATCCGAGCTGCAAATATGCAGTTTAGATTCTGCATCCGTCACAAAGTATTCAATTTCGCTATTGGTATAGGCGGAATTCAACGGCAAATACACGGCTCCAGATCGCAAAACCGCTAAATAGAGGACAACATTCATCCAGCCTTTTTCGATCTGAGCTGAGACTCGATCGCCAGCCTCAAGGCCGAGTCTCATCAGCGCGCTCGCTAAAATAGCAGATTCCCGATCAAGATCTGACCCGGTGAGTTGTCGTCCATTCGGGATGGTTAGCAAAGTGCGTTCGGCGTGGTGCTTCAGATTCGTCTGAATAGCCGCAAAAACATTATGCGTCATGGGACAATTCCTTTAATTGATGTTTTCTCGTTTTATTTAATAATTGCTGCACGTCTTTCGACGTAGCTATTTGACCGGATTCCATCAGCTGTTCATGGTTTCGGACGATGTCATCGAGCTCATAGAGGTAGTTCACCATGAATCCAAAGCTTTGCTGCTGACCTCGACTACTGAGGTCCGCGCCCGCATTGATTCGTTCCAGTGTTGCGCCGTTACCTAGGTGAAACCGAGCCACTGGATCCTTCAGTTTGACGCCGTGTCCTGATGTCAAATACTGAGCAACGATCGATTTCAGAGCCGTCTCATCATCCGATGATTCAAATCGGTGTAAAAACTCACGGCCTTCGGTTTCAAGCCAGAGACGTAACCCAGGAATCGGAGAAAGCGTGACAAAACGCTTCAATCGCGGATGCTCGGCCTGAAGCACGGAAACCACCTGCTTGATCAGCAAATTACCGAAACTGACCCCGGCAAGACCCGGTATGCAATTATTAATCGAATAAAACACCGCGGTATCAGCAGCAATCGGTGGCACGGGCGGCGAATCCAACAATGGCGCTACCGCATCCGACATTCCCTGTACCAAAGCAACTTCGACAAAAATCAGTGGCTCATCCGGGATCACAGGGTGAAAATAGGCGAAGCACAACCGATCTTCGGCAAGGCGCCGACGCAGGTCATCCCATCCCTGAATCTCATGCACCGACTCATACTGGATCAGCTTCTCTAATATCGCTGCTGGGGTTTGCCAGTCAATCCGCTCAAGTCTTAAGAATCCTTTATTGAACCAAGAGGTAAATAAATGCACCAGATCCTGATCGATCGGTTTCAACTCAGGACGTTCACGCAATAATCGACGCAACGCCTCGCGCATCAAAATGAGTGTTTGCAGACCGTTTGGCGCTGCATTGATTCGCCGAAAAAGTTCTTGACGCTTTGCCTCAGCGGCCTGATGCAATCGCATCACATTGACATCGTCAACACTCTTTTGATAGTCAGCGATTGCTTGCTCGAGCCGTTCTTGATCGGGGCCAAACTCTGCAATCAGTGCCTGAAAGAACGACAGATGCTGATTGGATTCAAGCGCCTGCCAGGAGGCCACCACAGAGCCAGCTAAAGCCAGTCCGGTGGCTTCGCCGCGACGAGACAACACCGCATGACACTGTGAGATAAGATCATCAAGAGCGACGCCCTCAGATTTCAGATCCAAGATCTCAAGCGCTCGATCGGTGACTTGCTGAATCCACTGTTTGATTCCAGTCGTCATCATGATCTACTCACTCAAACAAGGCACCAAAACCTGGTATTTGCGTATCCAACTGAAGCTCGCGCATCATCCGATAGCTTGTTGCGACGGATGCAGATAATGTTGGAACGCCCGTTTTCGCTTGCAGGTGTGCCACTGCCGGAAGCGAGGGCATCTGTACGCAGGCTGAGGCCACTAAGGTATCAACATTCGAGAGATTGAGACGATCAACAAGATCAACTGGCGCCATTGGGTCCTGGCGCGCAACTTCGAGATTATCCGGAATCTCAAGACTGATGGCGTCTAAGACTTCAAACCCTTCCGATTCTAAATACTGACAGACTAAATCGGTCAACGGTTTCCGGTAAGGAGTGATTAATGCGATTCGTTGGGCTCGTAATGCAGCAAGACCCTCAACTAAGGCTCCAGCAGAGCTGACCACGGGACACGGCTGACCGCTTTCAACCGTCACCTGATGCAGTCGTTCTTGACTCTCACGATGATAACCAAGCCCCATCGACATGATCGCAACCAGGCAGGCGTAACCCATGACATCCACCGAGGCATCCGATAGCTCCAACGCACACCGATCACTATCGCGATCCATTGCGGCCAGCTCTTCCTTGGTGACCTGTTTCATGCGCATCCGGCTGGAATGGAAGGTAAACCGATCATCGTAATAAGCTTCGCGAGTCCGAAATAACGCAGGTATTTCGGTCTCCATTGTCACATTTGAACTCGGAACAATTTGACCGATTCGGAAGACCCTGCTCATGTCACAGCTTGCCCCATTAGAATATCAGGTAACCAGGTAGCAATGGAGGGGAATAGGCACAGGATAACGATCGCGATAACCATACAAGCCACATAGGGAAGAGATCCGGTAAGAATGGTCTTCAGAGGAATCTCAGGGGCAATTCCGTTGATCACATAGAGATTCAAACCCACGGGCGGTGAAATCAGTCCGATTTCCATGTTGATAGTCAGAACCACTGCAAACCAGTATGGATCAAA
>Ga0255743_10002006_pt1 | contig 17072 bp, 26 predicted proteins | sample 101ome_19_FD_179950 | JGI IMG/M metagenome (GOLD analysis project Ga0255743, IMG submission 179950) | Coastal salt marsh microbial communities from the Groves Creek Marsh, Skidaway Island, Georgia - 101405AT metaG (version 2) | ecosystem: Environmental > Aquatic > Marine > Intertidal zone >... | reverse complement strand
TGCATACGCTATAGCAAAGATTGCTGGTATCAAAATGTGTCAAGCATATATGGATCAATATGGTTGGAATGCAATGTCTTTGATGCCTACAAATCTATTTGGACCAAATGATAATTTTGACTTGAATGAATCACATGTCCTGCCCGCATTACTTCGTAAGTTTCATGAAGCAAAGATCAACAATGAGCCTACTGTTGAAGTCTGGGGTACTGGTGAGGCTAAGAGAGAATTTCTTCATGTAGATGATCTTGCCGATGCTGCCATTCATTTGATGGACAATTATAATAGTACTCAAGTGATCAATATCGGCACAGGTAAAGATGTATCAATACGAGACCTTGCTTATACAATTGCAAATGTTGTTGGCTATCAAGGTGATATCATTTGGGATCGGACAAAGCCAGATGGCACACCAAGAAAACTTTTAGATGTAAGAAAAGCAAAAGACTATGGATGGGAATCTAAAATTAGTTTAGAAGATGGCTTAAAACAAACGTATGAATGGTATATAAAAAGAGATATGTAATGAAGAAAGAAAATTATTATATAAAAGATGGTTATGTTCATCGAGATAGTTATCAATACTTTGATGACACTCATAATACAGATAAATTTCAAGATGAAATATATCACTATGCTTATAATTTGGCTAATCAAAATAACTACAATTCAATACTCGATGTAGGATGTGGTTCTGGATATAAATTAATTAAGTATTTTGGACAAAAACAAATAACAGGTATTGATGAACAACCTACAATTGATTTTTTGAATGAAAAATATCCAAACAACAATTGGTTGAATTTAGATGAATTCTATAATTCTTACGAAGAAAGTAATGATTTAATTTTATCTATTGATGTTATAGAACATATTCTAAATCCAAATGTTTTATTGGAAAAGTTAAAGAAACTGCAATTTAAGAAACTCATCATTTCAACTCCTGATCGAGACCTTCTTTCAAAACTTCATGTATTTCCGGATAATTACGATACACAAGCTGGACCACCTCATAACAAAGCACATATTCGTGAGTGGAATAAAGAAGAATTTATAAGATATATTTCAGACTATTTTGAAATTGAGAAACATTTATGTTTACGTCATTGGAATCAATTTGTAGTATGCAAACATCAGACTTAAAATATTATGTTCTTACGATGGATGAAAACAGTCCAAGAGCAAATCATATAAGAAATCAACTGAATGATTATGATTTTGAATTTGTAACTCCACTCGCATGTAAAAATAAACAAAAGTCAGGTTCTTCCGGTCACATGAGAATTGTTTATCAAGCAATTCAAAACTTCAAACCATTTGTTATCTTAGAAGATGATGTTTCTTTTCTTTATTCGAAAAAACAAATAGACATACCATCAAACACCGATTGGCTCTATCTTGGAATATCTTCTTGTGCCTACGATTCAAAATATGAAAAGTGGCAACCACACAATCAACTATTCATTGATGATGTAGATGATTCTGTTGTGAAAATATATAATATGCTGTCAACACATGCTATCATGATTTATTCTTTAAAAGGTGCATTATTATATTATTCAATGATGCTTGAAAATGTTCTAACAAATGCTATCGCTTGGGATATAAGTCTCACAAGAATGCAACCTTATATTAATTGTTATGCTCTAAGAGAACCAATGTTCTATCAAGATGAAAAATTTGGAGGTTCTTTCTTAGAAACAAAGATTTGTATAAAAGATAAAAAGATAAGTTCATTGTTTACTAACACATCTAAAAATTATTATCCATATAATAACTTTGAAATCAAATCAAATACAAAAGAACTTTTAGGATTATAATCGTATGAATAATCTATTTTTATTTTGGGAAGGTCCTAGTTTTTTTCTAATTGAGAAACTAAAGGACCTAATCTTTCAGCATTCAAAAGAATATAATGTTCATCTTGTTAACTACAGTAACTTAGACAGTTATTTAGATTATATACCAAAAGGTTTCAAAAACATAAACTTAGCTTTTCAAGCAGATTATGTACGAGTAAATACAATCAAACAATATGGTGGTATTTGGGTTGATGCTGATACTTTGTTTATGGAATCACCTAAAAAATTATTTGACATACTTGAAGAAAAAACTGGATTCTTTTTTATTGCTGATAATAAAAGAATAAGTAATGGAGTTTTTGGTTCAAAAAAAGAAACTGTTTTATTTAATAATTGGAATGATCATAATATTCGAGTAATTGAAAATGCTGTAAGTACTAATCGACAAATTGTTTGGGGTGAGCTTGGGTTTAAATTTTTAGATCGTGTTAATAAAAATTCAAAGCATCTACTTGATGACTATTCCTTATTAGATGGATTATCAACTATTTATCCAGTTCCTTATGAAAATGCATGTAATATATATTTAAGTGATGTTGACTATTCAAGAATTCAAAGAGAGTTTCAACCTGTCATTATTTTAGTCAATAGTGTTTATCGAGCAGTAGAAAAAAATCCAAATATATTGAATCACTCTCTTCTTGGAAAACTTATTAAAATGTCAGAGGATAATTTATAATATGTATATACCAAAATATAATTCTTATTTTATTCATGTACCAAAATGTGCGGGAACTTCAATTGAAGTGTTTTTCTTTAAAGAACATGGTATTGAAATACAAAATACAAATGCTATATATCAGGAATTGAGTCCTGAGTTGGCTGCGAAGTTTCACGCACATTTAGATCGCAGATTAACACATGAATATCTATGTAAAAGTAAACCTGGATATGAATTGACTAATATTGAAACACAACATTTCTCTGCTTATTATTGTAACAAATATGAATTGAAAGAATTTGAAAATTCAAAATACAAATTTACTGTTGTAAGAAATCCTTGGGAAAAATTTGTTTCTGAATTTATTTGGAAGAAAAAGTTTCGTAATGCACACTATACTATTGAAAATCAACTGATTGATTATGAAAAAGAAAATCATAATTCACTATCAATTCAAAGTACACATGATGCTCCAATGTGGAAATTCATTTACGATGAAAATATGAATCTTCTTGTTGATGATGTTTTTCATATGGAAAATATGTCTGCAGCAGAGAAAAAATTATCAGATGTTTTTAATATTGAAGTAAAGTTCAAAAATTATAATCAATCAAAGAAATATAATTATGAAGATTTTTTGACAACAAATGTAAAGAACAAACTTTTACCTATGATAAAAAAAGATTTAGAAATATTTAATTATGGTTGATCAAACTTATATTATCAATCTCGATAAAAGACCTGACAGATGGAAACATATTGAACAAAATGTGATTCCCTTGATACCTCACCCAAAAAAAGTACAAAGATTTTCTGCTGTTGATCACACTCATTATAAAAAAACAGAAGAACGTGCTGCAGGTTGTTCTCTATCACATTTAAATGTTTGGAATGATGCTATATCAAATGATTATAAAAATATATTAATTTTGGAAGATGACTTTGATTGGATAGCATCAAAAGAAAAAATACAGCATTCATTTGAACACATAGATACTATAGATTATGATGTAATTCAAATAGCGTATAGCACAAAAGCACCTATAATAAAAACTCAACAAAATAGTTTATATAGATGTAATTTCTCACTGACTACAAGTGGTTATTTTATTAATGTAGACTTTTCAAAAACAATGATTAAATCCATTGAAGATTCTGTATTTAATCTGATGAATACAAATACTACTATTCATGAGAATGCAATTGATGTTATTATGACTAAATTTCAAAAAAATAATAAATGGTTTTTGTATGAACGTCTAGGAACTCAAAAACGTGATGTTAGTGATATTACTCGTTCATCAACAACTGGAAAATGGTTTGCTTTATGAAAAAAATTAGTTTTTGTTTTACACACAAAAATAGATTAGCGTGGAATATTAATAAAGAAACATTTCCACTTTTTATGAATTGTTTATCTACTTTAAAAAATCAATTAACAATTTTAAATATTCTTGATTATGAAATTGTAATTTCATCTTTTGATAATGATAATGATTATCAATCTTTAAATCTGTTTCTTAGTGATCTATTTTCAAAAGAAAAAGTTAAAGTTATAAGAAAACCAGAAAATGAATTCACAAGAGGCTCTGGTCGTCAACTAGCTTTTGACAATTCAAATGGAGATGCAATTGCTTTTATTGATTGTGATATGTTGTTTGTAAGATGTTTGGTTATACAAAGAGGAATTCATCATGTTGATAATAACCAAGCTTACTTTCCAATATGTAGTACAATGAATAATGATGGCACTGTAAAATGGAGACCGGCGGGTACTGGTAATTGTTTTGTGTCAAGAAATATTGCTAGTAAATTAACATGGCTGAGTAAAAAAAGTTGGGGTTTTGAAGATACTGAATATATGAAAGCAATTGAAAATTTAACTAAAGTGAATCGTGATAATTGTCCGGGTTGGTATCACCAATTTCATCCTCCAGCTTCTTAAAATTGAGAAAAATTATGAAAAAAATTATATTGTATGGTCTTCAAAGAAGTGGAACAAATTATTTAGAAACATTGCTTTTAAATAATTTTAAAGTGGATTTTGCAAATCAAAACCATAGTCGCATTTCAAAAAAACACAAACACTTTCGTTTTTACTCAAACAAATTAAATTCATATTGCTCCTCTGAAGTGAACATGAATTCTTATTTTCATGAAAAAGAAACAAATGATTTTAGTTTTTTAAGCGAGGATGTAGAACATTACTTTTTCATTTACAAAGAACCCGTCCACTGGCTTGTCAGCTTTGACAAATTCTTACACACGTTTCCTACTGTGACCAAAGATAACATAGATAAAAAATATCCTTTTGAAAAAAGAGTGCGTGACTATGATTTGTATATTCAACATATAAATCAAATGCAAAGAAATTATAAAAAGATGCGTGTTTACAGTTATGAAGACTTGATTTTAAATACAGAAAATTATTTAAATGAATTAGTTGACATTGGTTATGAAAGAACAAACTCAAACTTTAAGGTCAATTTCAATCAAGTAGAAATGAGTCATTATACATTTGATCAGAAAAAAATAGATTATATTAAAAATAAAGAATATGAAAATTTGTTAACAGAAGAACAGTTAGCATATGTGAGAGATAATATTACATGAACATACCAACGATACCAATATATAAACCAAGTATAACTGACTTGGAAAAAAAATATGTAAATGATTGTTTAGATACTGGATGGATTTCTGCAAATGGGTCTTATGTTAATGAATTTGAAGAAGCATTTGCTGAAAAGATTAATTCAAAATATGCATTAACTGTATGTAACGGAACACTTGCAATTCATTTAGCTTTAATGGCATTGGGTATTGGAGAAGGTGATGAAGTAATTGTGCCGACCTTTACATATATTGCAAGTGTAAATCCTATCAAATATTGTGGTGCTACACCAATTTTTGTTGATTCATTACAATCAAGTTGGCAAATCAATCCGGATGATGTTCGTAAAAAAATCACAAATAAAACAAAAGCAATCATAGTTGTTCATCTATATGGACAACCTTGTGAGATGACAGAGATCAATAAGATAGCACAAGAACATGATTTGTTTGTTGTTGAAGATTGTGCAGAAGCATTTGGTTCTTACTATAAACATCAACATGTTGGAACGTTTGGTGATATTGGAACATTTAGTTTCTTTGGTAATAAAACGATTACAACTGGTGAAGGTGGAATGCTTTCATTTAACAATGAGACATTATACCAAAGAGCATTGCACATCAAAGGACAAGGTTTAGCAAAACATCGACAATATTGGCACGATATTATTGGCACTAACTTTCGTATGACAAATATTGCTTGTGCAATTGGTAAGGCTCAATTAAAAAGATCAAAAGAATTATTAGAAAGAAAAAGAGAGATTGCACATACTTATGAAAAAGCATTTAATGGTTCACATGTATTTTTTCACTCTGAACAACCAAACTCAACACATAGTTATTGGATGAATAGTGTTTATTTTGATTGCTCAGAACAACAGAGAGATACGTTTCGTGATTCACTAAAGAAAGATGGTATTGATACAAGACCATTATTTTATCCTGTACATACAATGCCAATGTATTCGAAGAAATATGAAAATCATCCTGTTGCCGAGAATATCAGCCGTAGAGGATTTAATATACCAAGCTATCCAGATCTGACAGAAGAAGAATTGACATATATAATTGAAACTATTTTGAATTATAAGGAAATATATGCTAAAAAATAAATTTTATACTGAAGTTGATTTAAAGGATTTTGGATTTAAATCATTAGGTAAAAATGTAATGATTGATTCGAGCTGTAATATTATTGGTGAAGAAAATATTGAAATCGGAAATAATGTAAGAATTGATGCCTTTTGTAATTTAATTTGCTCTTCTGGATTTATTTCAATTGGTTCAAATGTTCATATAGCATCATATTGTTATTTGAATGGTTCTGCTGGAATTACTCTTTGTGATTTTTCTGGACTTTCAAATTCAATTAATATTTTTACGATGAATGATGATTATAGCGGTGGTTCGTTAACTAATCCTACAGTTCCTTCTGAATTTAAAAATGTAACTTCTGGTGAAGTGTATATCGGAAAACATTCAATTGTTGGAGCAAATTGCACAATTTTACCAAAAACACATATTGAAGAAGTGTGTGCTTTTGGTGCTTATTCTTTAATAAGAGGAAAATATAATAAGAATTCAATTTATATGGGTAACAATCCTAAAGCAAAATATTTGAAAGAACGAAAAATAGATTTACTTGAATATGAAAAAAAATACTTAGGAGATAATAATGTCTGATACTCTTGGTGGTTTGGTTGATAAATTAACTACAGTTAACCTGAAGATGTGGAATAATCAGGAACTTCTTTATGAGATTCGTCGAATGACCTTTGATGAATATAAAGAAAAATATTTTTCAAATGAAGAAGGTGCTGAAAATTTATGGAAAGGTTTACAGAAGTGTTGTGACCTAAATGTTCAAAGGAATCAATTGATTGATGAAATGGATGAAAAAATTATTGAAATTATAAAAAGTGCTATGTCAGGTGAAGAACTTGACGATGGTAAATTTATTCAAAGAAAACATAAAACATATTAAACAAAATGAATTTACCAACCAAATTTTATCATAACCGATTGTCAAATATTGGAGATTTTATTTACTGTTTATTTGTATTTGAAGATTTATATCGAAAATTTAATTTAAAATTTGATCTTAGAATTTCAAATGCATATAAAAGAAATAATGGATTCTGTGACTTAATCGCCTATCAGCCATATATTAATTCTTGTGATTTAGTAGAAAATGAAAAAAACATTAGTGAATTTATTGAATTTGATATGATTAATAAATCTTATGAAGATTTTTATGCACAACATTTTGTAAATTTTTTTAAAGAAAAATTAAATATTGAATGTAATTATAATGAAGATTTTAAACTTCTGGCGCCTAATCTTACAGAAAAAAAAGATATAGAATTTTTTACTAGTAAAAAAATAGTAGGAGATAGAAACAACTCTTTAGATAGAAGAAGAAAAAGTTATGTAATTAAAAATAGTAATTACTGTAAAGGAGATGACTATTATTATTTAACAGGCACTTTTCCATTTCTTGTCGATTGTGCTATTATTAAACAAAGTGAACATCCATTTCATGCAACTTGTACTGGTATTACTATTATTGCCAGTTTGATGGATAAACAAATTATATTATACTATGATGAAGAAATGAATCAATGGGCTAAAAATACAACAAAAATGGATTATACCTTTGATGATTTCATTAATCGCTATCTTTTATCTAAAACACAAATAACATTAATCAAAATTGATGAATGAATAAATTATGAAACTAATATTACCCGACCCATCTATTCAAGGCAAATTCTCACATGTGCAAGATACCTTTCGTGAATTGGCTACAATGTGGAGTTCTTTTATTCAAATTGAATATTCAAAGAATCATGTCCATCCATATATTGAATACCAAAATACATTAATATGTTTATATGATCGTCCAGTCTTTGAAGAATGGTCAGAACATGTAAATGCTGATTATGTTTTATTTGGAAATCCAGCACCTCCTGGTAGATTTAAACATGAATCATCTTGGATTTTCTGGGCACGCCATCCGATACAACTTGAAGCAAGACGAATGCATGGTCTACTTCCCTATGCATATCGTACAACAGAAACTATTTTTGCTGGTAAAATTGAAACACAAGTTCAGCATCAACGAAGAACGCAAGTTGATTGGTCACAATACATTGAAGATTTCTCATGTCCTATCAATGGTGAACGTAAGTATACACAGGAAGAATATCTGAATAAAGTAGCTTCTTCAAAATATGGATTATGTTTACCAGGCTATGGTAGAAAATGTAATCGTGAAATTGAACTACTTGCACTCGGAACAGTACCAATCATTACACCTGGTGTCGATGTAAGTAATTATGCAGATCCACTAGTTGAAGGAGTTCACTATATATATGCAGAAGATGGTAATGAACTGAGAAAAAAGATTTATGGCACAACTGAAATTGAATGGATTCGAATGCACCAGAATGGTGTTGACTGGTATGAACGCAACTGTTCACCAAGAGGATCATTCAATACAACAATTAATATTATTGAAAAATTTATGACATCACCCGACTCCTTTGCAACTCTTGCAACAAATAGCGCACACAAAGATTTAGAATTATTCTACACATCTTTACGTTTACAATATCCAAAACATAACCTTTATATTGCTGGTGATAATTATGTAAAGCAATGGGCAGCAACAAAGAATGATCCGCACATTCATGTAAACACTGTGCTTGAAAAATATGCAAGTATGAATCGTCTTGAGATGGAAGCAAAGAATTTGTGGACTGAATTCATGCTTGAGAAATGTACAGCAATTGATGATGCACTTGCAAATCATGAAGATACATTGTTTCTTGATTGTGATCAGTGCATCATGAATAGTATACGAGTTCATAAAAATTATGATATTGGTCTGTCTGCACATAAAATTCATAAACATATTGAAGATGAATTTGGTAAATATAATGGCGGATTTGTTTATGTGAGAGATAAAGATTTCACAACATGGTGGCGTGATAATACACCACACTCAAAATTTAAGGAGCAAGGCATTCTTGAAAAAGCTCCTGAAACATTCAATCATTTTGAATTTGATTTTAATGACAACTTTGGATGGTGGCGTGTTTATGAACAAAAGGATTCTCAATCAATTCTCGATAACTTTGGTTATATTAATCATCTTGAGTATGATAGTAAACCAGTTACTACATTACATTGTCATTTCTTTGATTTAAATCAACGGCTTGGTTATGAGAAAATGAACTTTGCATTTTGTGAACAAATGAAAAGAATCTTACCTAAGACTGATCCTATTCGTCAAACAATTGAAAATTTGAGCAAGGTAAATATGAAAAATTATAATGTACAATATATGGTATACAATTGGTCTAAAACACATGAGAATGTTGGTGCTTATGAACACCGATTAAAATTAGCAAATAAAAAATATAATGTTTTCAATGTTGATGAAAATAAAACACTACCACATTGGATTCAACTTGATGATTCATATTATTTTACAAAACAATTTCATCGAGCACTTGAAGAATTTGACGGCGATTTTCTTTTTCATATTCAAGGTGATTCAAAATTACCAAATTTCAGTGAGGCTGATTTCAATTTAATTGAACGTCAAATGATTGAAGCATATGAACAAACAAATTTTGGCGTCTATGCACCAAATGTTGATTGGACATTTTGGGATAATAAATCAGTCCTTGCAAATACAAGATATGATCATTTGAAATTTGTAAGAACACCTGATTGTACATTCTGGTGTATTCATAAAGATATTGTAAATGAATATCGAAAGTATGTTGACGTTATGGAAGAAAGAAATAAGTTTGGATGGTCTGTTGATTTGGTAATCTGTGCAATCTCATATCTACAAAAGAGACCAGTGCTAAGAGATTATCGATACACTGTTCAACATCCACCATCAACAGAATATGATAAGACTGAAGCAGAACAAGAAATGCATGAGTTACCTAATTATTTGCCAGAAGATATTGGTAAAGCATTCCGTGCAATGCATCGTGATGGAAATTATTTGTTAGGATTATTAGCAGCATGAAAATATATTGTATAACACCACTGTATAATTCAAATATTGAATATTTAAAACAAAATATTGATTCAATACAGAATCAAAGTCAAGAAGTAAATCATATTTTAGTATTTGATGGACCTAATGATTCAGTAAAAGCTTGGGTTCGTGAGTATGCATTGAAGAAAAATAATATTGAAATTATTGAATTACCAGAACCACATGGTGATTATGGTGATACACCTAGATTCGTTGGAACAGTTTCTGCATTTAGTCGTGGTGCAGATGCTGTATTTTGGCTTGATGATGACAACTGGGTAGATCAAGACCATGCAAAGGTGATGTCTTCAAATTTAAATGAAAAATGTCCAATTGCCACTTGTCAAAGAAAAATTACTACTCTTGAGGGTGAAGTGATGGGTCTTTGTTTTGAAACAAATCCAAATAGTTTCATTGACACAAATTGCTATATGATACATAAGTCAGCAAAACGTATAGCAAATGTTTGGTGGTTGATGCCAGATAATTTGCATATTTTTGGTGATAAAGTATTATATAAAAATATTCAAGACCACCGAATGGATTCAAAGTACTATTCAGAGCCAACAGTAAACTATCGAACAAACTTTAATTTTCATTATCAAGCATATGGTTATCCTGTACCTGAAGGAGCTAAGGATGGTGTAGGTGTGCAATATCGTCAGCAGCAAGGAGCAGCATGATTTATTGGATGACTGGACAACCAGGACATGGCAAAACTGTTTTGTCAAATTTATTCAAAGATACTTTATGGTTAAAAAATACTAAACCAACTGTTCAGGTAGATGGAGATGATCTAAGAGAACTTACTGTTAACAAAGATTATTCCGAACAGGGAAGAATTAACAACATTCGCAATGCTCAGATGATTGCCGAGTTTTGTCATAACAAAGATATGAATGTAATTGTATCATTGGTTTCACCATATCGTTGGCTTCGTGAAGAGTTTAAAGAAAAAATGAAACATCACATCATTGAGTTTTATATCTTTGCAGATGAACCAAGAGAACGTGATCATTTTCATGTTAAGAATTATGAACCACCTGAAAAGAATTTTTATTTAATTGATACTACAATTAAATCACCAGAAGATTCGGTAAGAGAAATTGTAGATATTATGGAGCAAAATTATGGCAGATTTTAAAGCAAAGGCAGATAAAGAAACATCAAGTTCGGAAAAGAAATATTCAGTATTCTTTGGACGTTGGCAACCTTGGCACGCCGGTCATCGTTGGTTGATTGATCAAAGATTGAATGAAGGTAAGAATGTTTGGATTGCAATTCGAGATGTTAAGCCAGATGAAATCAATCCTTGGACCGCAGAGCAGGTCCTTGATAATGTTAAGAATGAACTGTGGGATTTATTCTCAGAAGGTAGAGTAATTGCTACAATTGTTCCTGACATTGAATCAATCAATTATGGTAGAGGTGTTGGTTATGATATCATTGAACATGTTCCTCCTCAAGATATTCATGATGTATCTGCTACCAAAATAAGGGAGCAAATGAAAAAAGATGGTAAGCTATAAAAGACATTTACTTAAAACAATTTCATGGAGAATTATTGGAACACTCGACACAATGATTATTAGTTGGATCATTACAGGCAGTGCCGCCATCGGTGCTGCTATTGGTGGCGTTGAAGTGTTCACAAAAATGATTCTTTATTATCTACATGAAAGAGCCTGGTATCGTTTCTCTGACTTCGGAGTTTCAGAAAATGGCAAAACGGTTGATTGATAAATATTAAAAGAATTCTTTTAATAACAATCAACTGTAAACTGTCATGCCCACTTTATTAGAAAAATATCGAGCTCGATTTGATACTGACCAAGATGGTAAGATTTCTGAAGCTGAAATGGACCGCTCAACTAAAATTCTTGAACTTGAATTGAAAGAAGAGAAAGCGGATGCACAAAGAAGAATGTCCTGGGTTTCAATCTTATCGATGTTGGTCGCAACAATCGTCCTATTCTCACCTATTGTATCCGATGCAAGAGTTGCCGCTTTGGCAGACTTGCTTGGACTTTTCTATGTTTCTTTAGCATCAATTGTCGGATTTTACTTCGGCGCTCAAGCATACATGTCCAAAAAATAATACATGAAAACGTATAAAGAACTACTCTCAGAGTTATTTGACAAACCTTTGCCATATAAATTGGTTCATAGCATTGAAGATCGTGAAGAAGTTTACGCATTCAAAACACCAAAAGGTCAACACTTTGAAGCAAGTATTACTGTTGATAAGCGTGGTGCTTATGAATTTTCTTTTGTAAGTGATAGTAGTGAAGATGGTACAAAATCAAACAAAGGTGAGCAATTTCAAGTTTTTTCAACTGTCACTAAAATCTTCAGTGAGTTCATCAAGGATGAGGAACCAGACCATTGGTTTGTTGAAGCAGTGACATCAGAGCCAAGCCGTTTAAAATTGTTTAGCCGAATGGTAAATAAATTTGTTAGACTTAACAAAGACTATAAAGTAACCGAGAGTGAAAGATATGGTCTTCATCGCTGGGATGTAAAGGTATCATGAAAAGCTATCAGAACTTTATTGTAGAACTATTTGACAATCCATATCCGACTCGAGAATTGAGCGATGATGATATTGAAAAATTAGATCCATCAGATGATGATTATGTCAAAAAGTTTCAAACAAAAAATGGCGAAACGTTCTATGTTCATATTGATGGAAGATTGAACATCGGTACATTCATGAATTCAGATGGTAGATTTGGTATCACTGGTGAAAAAGGACCAGAAGCAGCAAAAATCATCTCAACTGTTTTGAATGTAGGTAAAGAATACCTGATCAAGAAAAAACCACCAGAACTTGAATTCTCTGCGGCAGAAAAGTCAAGATCAAGTTTGTACAAAAGAATTGCTCAAAAGTATACACCAAAAGAATATACAATGAAAGTTGCTGGTAGATCAGGCTATACTTCATTCATCATGCAACGAAACAATAATCTCAAAGAAGATACTTCAAATGTTACTCAACAAGACCTCAAGGATGTGAGTGAGTGGTTAGGAACTTCTGCTGACAATGTAAAAGTTGAATTGAAAAAAGAACCCATTTCAAAATTTGAAAAACAAATAAAGGAAATGCATGGCACTTATGATGAATTTCCAAAAGATGCAAGAAGAACGAATAAAATTTTAAATCAATTAAAAAGAGGTGAAGAGGTACTTCCGATTTATGTTGAGAAGAATGATAAACATTTGTTTGTAATGGAAGGCAGGCATCGAATGGTTGCTTTTTGGTTGAATAAAATGAAAGAGATTCCAGTAGCTTATGTTAGTAAGAAAAACATTTCAGAAGATTACAAAGGTGAGCATCAAGCAGCAGGAAAAGAAGGAGCACCTCTTCATGACATGACACACAATGAAGTATATCCTAAAGACTACTATGACCGCTGGCATGAATATACTCATGATGAGAAAGATGCAGCATTGGTTGTGAATGGATATCGTAACAAGCCAAATAAACTTGTCACAATCTATCGTGCGGTGCCTCACAACCAAACAAAAGAAGAAAGACTCGACGCTCTTGAGAAAGCGCAGGCAATGTGGCTAAAAAGAAAAAAAGTTTATCCTGAATTTCAAAAAGAACATCAAAAACTTGGTGATAAAAAATACTATGAGTGGCTAGGAGATGAAGAAGAAAAGGTCAAGAAAAGTAATGATAAAGTTGAAAACATTGATAGTATCAATCCTGGCGACTGGGTAACAATCGTGCGAAATTACGCAAAGGAACATGGGCGAGATAATTTGAATAATAAGTTTCGTATTCTCACTAAAAAGGTTAGAGCAAAAGATATATTCACAGATGGAAATAGTCTAGCAGAATGGGGTTTCGCACCATGAAAACTTACAATCAATTTTCAGAATATCTTATTGAGCAGGTTCAATGGCAAAGGTCATTGTTTGATCACTTGTTTTATGATGGAGATAAATTGCTTGCTGATGATCAATATGGTGACCCAAGTTATGATGAAGATGATGAGAATGATGTGAATTCGAAGGGATTTGTTTCCGAAAGAAGACAATATGTATTTCAACAACCATCAGACCGTTCGTTTCATCTGCCATTAAATTCCAGATTCATTGAAAGAATTTTTGGTGAAATTCAAATTCTTGCTTGTCATTCTACAGGTATGGAAGGTCTTGTAAAATTAACAAAATTGCAAAAAAAGAGAACAAAACAAATTTCTGCTTACACTGTAGACAATTATGGAACTATGACTTCTGGTGTTTGGTCTGACAACGGTGGCGGCATCATTGCGATTGTTAAGGGCCAAGCAGTTGCTGGTAACGATAATGATATTTGGAGTAGAGTCGACAAGCAGGGGAAACGTGTGTTAGACATTACAAATAATATTGTAAATCCAAATGATGTGTTCGGAAAACATGGTGATCGAACTTTTTTGAAATTGGTGAAAGCTTATGAAAAATTGACAAAAGCTTTGCTCACAATGAAGAGAGAAATGATTTCGAAGCTGAAAGAAAAATATGGTGATAAAAGAGTGCCACCCACAACCAAAGGTGAGCAAAAATGGGAAACTCTTCGTCAATATGACATACCTGGCGCCGTCAAACAAAAAGCTATACGAGATTATGTTATTGAAACGGAAAAAATTATCACCAGTGATGATGAATGGAAACAAGCTTTTGTACAGTATCTTTTGTCTTGGCCGAAAGCACAAGCAAAGAAACTTAAAACAAAAAGTAAACTTGGTGATTACGATGAAATTGTGGTCAGCAATTTTGAAATTGTGTATGCATTTGTTGCGAAAAGTGTTTTGAAACGAATGGATTCATCCGATTCCAAAACTACATACAATAACTCAGAAGACTATCTAAAACAATTTAAATTTCCTATCAAAGTTTTACCTTATGGCGACCTTGATACGAAACAAAGTGTGCTAAAAGATTACTTGAAAGAAATTCAAAAGAAAGAAATAGAAAGGTAACTTATGTTTAAGCTTATGGTTTTAGGATTGGTAACAGTCGCCTTGATTGGATGTCGAGATGCTTTTCCCGAAAACAAAGAAGAAATTCAAATGACGGACATTCGGGATAATCACACACTTACAGAATATACTGAAATTATTCGTGATAATCATACAAGTGTGACAGTAACCAATAATACAACAACTACTACAACAGAAGTAAATAGTACTACTACATCTGATACAACAACTTCAGATGTTCTTGATGAAGCACAAGCAAATTCAGATGCTTCAATTGCAATGTTTGATGACACAAGCACAAATATTACTGCCGTGAATTGGACACTTGGTGCAATGCCGACAATCACATTTTATGCAATTGGTTCCAAAAATTATGCGATGAATCAATCCGGTGTTACACCTTCAGCAGATAATTTCACAGCAACAACAACTGGATTCTTTACATATACAATTATCAAAGATGAAATGACATTGGATAAAGCAAATGTAAATCCTGATAATACATCAGATATTACACTTGTTTATAAAACTGATCTATATGGATATCTGTTAAATGGTACAGAAATTTCAGAAATGGCTCCAATTGAATATACAATCTTAGTAAAATAATATGATTAAAAGAAAAAGATTGCGAGATTATTTTTTACCAACTTTTCCAAAAACCATGCGAGAGTGGCTTACTTTTATATTTGTAACCAGTTCAGTAATTTATGCAATTGGATTTTTAATATTTCTCATATTTTTTTGGGAGGTACCACATCCACTTGGATTTAAAGTTAATGGTGATGATTTATAAATATTTTAAAATGAGGTTATAAAAATGGGTTCTGAAAAACAACAGACAATATATTTTTTTTGGTTCTTATTCATGTACGCTTGTTTTTATGGTGCGATGTGGTTCTTTTTTTATGCACCGGAGTATCATACGTTCTTAGGAAGACAATAAAAATAAATAACACAATCATAGGATATTAATATGGATCTCGATCCTGAGGAAAATATTGGCATGACTTCTTACAAATTCAAAGATTTACCTAAGTGGGCCAAAAAAGCAATTACAGAAAGTAGCCAATGGACAAAACAGAAATCTCAGAAATACTCCAAGAAATAAAAACTGCACCAGAAACATTCAAAATTGCCATTCAAGTGTATGAAAAAATGCCAAATGGTAAAGACCGTGCAGATTTAGGAAAAGCAATCCGTGAGGCAAAAGAGGCATTCACAAGTCTTGATATCACACTCGAAGATATTCAGATTGATTTAGAATATGAATTTATTCGTGATCACGGACACTACTAAGGAAAAAAATGTTTGAAACAATAGCACTAATATCAATGCATATAATTGGCACATCAGCAATTTTATTCATACTCAAAGAAATTGTCGAGAAAGACAGAAGATATATTAAACAAAAAGATCAAAATTGAAAAAAATACTTTTTGTTTTGAGTGCGGTTGTGCTGATGGGTATGAGTGATTTAGAAAGAAGAGAAGAGCAAAAAAGAATTCAAGAGATGGTGAACCGAACTGTCAAAGCTCAGATTCAACCATCTCCAAAAGGTTCACCAAGAATCAATCGTATTCTTCGGAATGCCTATACAAACTGTTGTACGGATCCTCTTTATCCAAAAACGATTTATCGTGAACCAATTCGTCCTCCTTTTCCGACGGGTCACAAACGTTTCTATGGTGGGATTCCGAGAGGCTGACGTAATCGTATTCTCCCATCAAACCTCTCATCACATAATCAATGAAGTTCTTTGGCATGATCTAATTTTCTTGCCTCCCGTCGATCTTTACCAGCATATTCAGTAGTATTTGACCGGCGATTATTCTCACCTTCCCAACCTTTGATCAACTGGTCATATTCAACCTTCTCAATCTTTTCTGCTTGTAAAAACAGAT
>Ga0255743_10002005_pt1 | contig 17077 bp, 21 predicted proteins | sample 101ome_19_FD_179950 | JGI IMG/M metagenome (GOLD analysis project Ga0255743, IMG submission 179950) | Coastal salt marsh microbial communities from the Groves Creek Marsh, Skidaway Island, Georgia - 101405AT metaG (version 2) | ecosystem: Environmental > Aquatic > Marine > Intertidal zone >... | reverse complement strand
AGATTCTTATCTTTTTGGTTTAAAAAAAATTATAAGGTAAAGGAAATGAATATTCTTTTTAAAGATATATCTGACTATAAAAATTTGTAGTTTTGGCAAAAGTCATCAAAAGATTTTAATTTTTTGTCTTTTTTTGAGATATTAAATTTTTTTTTTGGCCAATTTATTTTAAGAGTTTTATCCATAAGATTGATACCATCTTCATATTTTGGTTTGTAATAATTAGTAAGTTTGTAATATATTACATTTATTTTTTCGTAACTATAATAAGCATGACCAAACCCTTCCGGAATATAAAGACTTAAGCAGTTCTTGCTTGATAAGATTATTTTAAATGTTTCACCAAACGTCTTAGAATTTTTTCTTAAATCTATTACGCAATCAAGAATTTTACCTTTTATTACACTTACAAATTTAGCTTGTTGAAATTTATGTTGATAATGAAAACCTCGTAGTGCGTTTGCTTTAGAAGTTGTACAATATTCAAAAACAAAATTTTTCTTTAAAAGCTTTTTGTTATAAGTTTCTCTTAAACTACCTCTACTATCAATATTATTCTTTTGTTTAAATATTAATAAATCTTTTATTTTAGTTTTTATTATTTTCATTTATTTAAAAATTTTTTTAATTTATTTAAATTCATATCCATTTTTAAGGGTAATTCACCTGTAGATATTTTCTTTTTTACATTTTTAGTTTTCTTTGCAAAATTATAAATAGTTTGGCTTTTACCACCAATATTAATTATTCCTTTTTTATTAATAACTTTAATTAGTAAATGAGCAAATTGATTGTGAAATATAAAATTTGACTTAACATTAGTAAAAGCAAATTTATGAGCAAAGGGTTCTTCAGTCATGCAAGCCCTTATAATTAAAGAATTTTTATACATCTGAACCGAGCTTTCAGCACCTAGTTTTGACCAGCCATAATTATTCCATGGTAACAAAGAATCATTTTCCTTATAGTTACCTTTCGTCCCTGGATAGACGTAACTTGTTGAAAAAAAAATAATTTTAATTTTTTTTTCACTACAAACTTTAACTAAGTTTGCTGTACCTATTATATTTAAATCAATACTTTTACTTATTTTTTTATCATGAATATTCATAGGTCTGGATAATCCCGCTAAGTGTAATAAGATTTTTGGTTTAAATTTATTAACTTCTTTTTTTATAGATTTAATAGATAAAATATCTAATTTTTTTTTGTTTCTAAAAATAAAATTATATCTACTTGATATTTTTTTTAGCTCCTGAGCAAATCTACCATCACCTCCAGTAACTAAAATTTTAACCATTATACTATATTAATTTCTTTAAATAGTTTGAATATAAACAATTGCCATAAAAATTTATTGATTCTTTTATATCTACTTTTTTAATCCATTTATAATTAAGGGCTATCTCCTCTAAACATGCTATTTTTAAGCCCTGACGATTTTCTAATGCTGAAACAAAAGAAGAAGTTTTATAAAAATCATCTATTGAACCTGTATCAAGCCAAGCACCACCTCTACCTAGAAACTCTGCATTTAATTTATTCATATTTTTATATTTTTTGAGCAAGTCAACAATTTCTAGCTCTTTTCTTTTGGATGGCTTTAGAGATTTACTAAAACTTATCACTTTATTATCAAAAAAATATAATCCAGTAACTGCTAAATTAGATTTTGATTTTTTGGGTTTTTCTTTTATGGAAACTATTTTATTTTTACTGTTTATTTCAGCTACACCATAAAGTTCTGGTTTATTTACTGGGTGTAACAAAATTTTACATCCAGAATTAAGCTTAATACAGTTCTTTAGTTTTAATGTTAAACTTTGACCGTAAAAAAAATTATCACCTAATATTAGCGCAACCTTATCTTTACCAATGAATTTTTCACCAATTATAAATGCATCTGGCAGGCCCTTCGGCTTTGATTGTTCAACATAGGAAATATCTACCCCAAATCTTTTTCCATTAGAGAGAACTTTTCTAAATTGATTGATATTACCTTTATTAACTACGATTAAAATTTTTCTTATCCCAGCTAACATCAAAATTGATAAGGGATAGTAAATTAAAGGTTTATCATAAATCGGCAATAATTGCTTATTGATAGCTTTTGTGAGTGGACTCATTCGTGTACCCATACCACCTGCAAGTATTATTCCTTTTTTAATCATATCTTTAACCCAATTCTTTTAAAAAATTTTTTTTTTGAAAAAGTTTTAAAAAATTCAATATTATTTAAATACCATTTAAAAGTTTTTTCTAAAGCAGAACTAAAATTTATTTTTGGTTCCCAACTCAATTTTTTTCTAATCTTTTTACTATTTAAAGCATATCTAAAATCATGTCCCGGTCTATCTTTTACAAATTTAATTTTTACTTTTTTGCCAATATTAAATTTATTTTTTTTTACAATACTTAATAAAAGTTTGGTTAAATTAAGATTTGATATATTGTTGTTAGTTCCTATATTATAACTTTCTCCAGTTTTTCCCTTTAAATATATTGAAAATAAACCGTTGCAGTGATCTTCAACGTAAATCCACTCTCTTGAATTTTTACCTTTTCCATAAATTGGTAAAGGATTGTTATTTAAAATATTAAAAATTAAAGTAGGAATTAATTTTTCTGGAAATTGACCTGGACCAAAATTATTGCAACAATTAGAAATTACTGCATCAAGGCCATATGTTCTCACATAAGACTTTATTAAATGATCACTGCTTGCTTTGCTAGCAGAATAAGGAGAACTTGGTTTATACGCATCATATTCTGTGGATCTTTCATTTTTCTTTAAATCACCATAGACTTCATCTGTAGAAATATGAACAAGCCTAATATTTTTTTTATATAATTTTTTATACTTTCTTAATTGTTCTAAAATATTAAATGTCCCGTTTATGTTTGAATGAATAAAATCTTTAGGTTTCTCGATTGACCTATCAACATGAGTTTCTGCAGCTAAGTTAAAAATAACTTTTGGTTTATATTTTCTTAATATTTCAAATATCTTTTTATTATTAATGTCTAATTTGAAAAACTTATAATTTCTATTATTATTTTTAATTAAATAAGACGTTTTAGAATATTTGCTTTTATCAATATTTATAACAAAAAATTTTTTGTTTAAAAGAAAGTTGACTAAGTTACTCCCTATAAAGCCATTACCACCTGTAACAATCGCTTTTTTCATTTAAAAATTAATTTTGAGAGACATTTATTTTTAATGTAATAAGATAGATGTTTATTTAAATCAATATTTTATAACACTTATGAGTTACGATAAAATTACAATAGTTATCAATACTTTTAACAGTGATGATAAAATACATCAATGTTTAGGCTCAATAGACTCAAAAATAAAGATTTTAGTCATAGAAAATTCAAATAATTTAAGTTTTAAGAAAGGACTAGAGAAAAAATATTCAAACGTAAATTGTATTTTAACTGGTCGGAATCTCGGATATGCAAAAGGTAATAATTTAGGGTTATCAAAAGTTAAAAGTGATTATGCTTTAATTCTTAACCCCGACGCTTATTTAGAAAATAATTGTATAGAAAGATTAATTTACTCTGCCGAAAATTTGAAAGATTTTGCCATATTAGGTCCAGCGAAACAAGATGAGTATTCGGACATAGATAATTACAAAGATAAAGAGGATATTTTTCAAACAGATTCACTTAAGGGTTTTGCAATGCTATTCAATATTAGTCAATTCAAAGAAATTGGATATTTTGATGAAAATTTTTTTATTTATCTTGAAGAAATTGATCTTTGTAAAAGATTAAAAGAAAAAAATAAAAAAATATATTTAGATAAAAAGTTGATAATTCACCATATTGGAGGCAGTTCTCACAATAAAATAATAAATTTTGAAATGGAGCTATCTAGAAATTGGCATTGGATGTGGTCAACTTTTTATTTTAATAAAAAACATTATGGATATATGAATTCTTTATATAAAATAAGTGGAAAGTTTTTATCATCTCTGATTAAAACTATTTTTTATTTTTTAGTTTTCAAAAAATCAAAACAAAAAATTTATCAACATAGATTATCTGGTTTATTCAATTCTATAATTGGAAGAGAGTCTTGGTATAGACCAAATCTTTAATTCTTTGCTTATATTTAGATTTTATATATAAGAGAGATATGTCCGCAAAAAATAAAAAAATATTAGTTACTGGAGTCGCTGGCTTTTTAGGCTCACATTTAAGTGAAAAATTAGTTAATCTAGGTCATAAAGTTGTTGGTATAGATAACATGTTAGGTGGCTACGAAGATAATATTCCAAATAATATTGAATTTCACAATGTGGACTGTTGTGACTTTGATAAAATAAAATCCATTATGAAAGGGGTTGATGTGGTCTATCATTGTGCAGCAACAGCTCATGAAGGTTTATCTGTATTTTCACCTTACGAAATTACAAGAAATAATTATTTAGCATCTGTCTCAATTTTTTCAGCAGCTGTAAATGAAAAAGTTGAGAGAATAATTTTTTGCTCATCTATGGCAAGATACGGTGATCAAAAAGCTCCATTCACAGAAAATATGAAACCAAAACCTGTAGACCCTTATGCAATATCAAAAGTCGCTGCTGAGGAAGTCTTAAAAAATTTATGTGAACTTAACAATATAGAATGGGTAATTGCAGTTCCACACAATATCATAGGACCAAGACAAAAATACGATGATCCTTTTCGAAATGTTGTTTCGATAATGATAAATCGTATGTTGCAGGGTAAAGCTCCAATTATTTATGGAGATGGTAAACAAACTAGGTGTTTTTCTTATATAGACGATTGTTTAAGCTGCCTGATTCCGATGCTAGATCAAAAAGAACTCAATAGAGAAATAATAAATATAGGCCCAGATGAAGAATTTGTATCAATAAATAAAATTGCTGAGATTTGTTCAAATATTACTGGAATTAATCTAAATCCAATACATAAAAAAGATAGACCAAAAGAAGTAAAACATGCAACTTGTTCAGCAAACAAAGCTAGAAAATTATTAAATTATAAAACAAAAGTTTCATTAATAGATGGGATAAAACAAACTTTTGAATATATTAAAAAAAGAGGTGTTAAGCCTTTTGATTACAATATTAATCTGGAAATAAATAATGAATTAACACCTTCAACGTGGAAAAATAAAGAAATTTAGTGTCCAGGAAATTCAATTAAATTATTGACTATATACCCTTTTTTTTTCAAAAGTTTTTCACCAGGTAAGTCAAAAAGATTTATTACAAATATAAATCCAGCAACCTTACCGCCAGAGATTTCTACAATTTTTGCTGCTGCTTCAGCTGTACCGCCAGTAGCAATTAAGTCATCAATAATTAATATTTTTTCTCCTTTTTCTATAGAGTCTTTATGCACTTCAATTGTTGCAGTTCCATACTCTAATTCGAAATCAACAGAATGAACGTCTGAGGGTAACTTATTTTTTTTTCTTAAAAGAATAAAAGGTTTTTCTAATTGGTATGAGACTGCTGAAGCAAAAACAAAACCTCTTGATTCTATTGCGGCAACTTTATCAAAATCAATTTTTTTTGCTAATTCAATAATTTTATCATTTGTATATTTAAAAGCTTTAGCATCTTTAATAAGAGTAGTAATATCACGAAATAAAATTCCCTTTTTTGGGTAGTCAGGAATTGAGCGAATATGTTTTTTTAAATCCATTATTTACTTCAAGTTCTAACAAAAAAGCATTAATAATTAAATAATGAAAGTTAGAAAGCTTGGGATAATTGGTGGTAGCGGTCTTTACAAAATGGATGGCTTTGAGAAAACTAAATGGAATAAAATCAATACTCCATGGGGAAAACCTTCCGATGAAATTTTAATCGCTAAATTAGGTTCAGAAGAAATTTGTTTCATACCTAGGCACTCAAGAGGTCATAAGATCAATCCAACCAACATTAATTTTAGAGCTAACATTGATGCAATGAAACAATTAGGTGTTACAGATATAATTTCTGTTTCAGCAGTTGGATCATTAAAAGAAAATTTAGAGCCAGGTAAATTTATTATAGTTGATCAATTTATAGATAGAACTTTTTCAAGAACAAAAACATTTTTTGACGAAGAAATTGTTGCACATGTTTCAATGGCTAAGCCTACGAGCCCAGGTTTATCTGATTGTTGTGAAGCAGCATTAAAAAAATTAAATATAAAAAATCAAAAAGGTGGAACTTATATAGTAATGGAAGGACCACAATTTTCAACTTTAGCAGAGTCCAACCTTTATAGAACTTGGGGGGCTGATGTTATTGGAATGACAAATATGCCTGAAGCTAAATTAGCAAGAGAAGCAGAAATTAGATACTGCACTGTTGCAATGGTGACCGATTATGATTGTTGGCACACAGATCATGATGAAGTTGATGTAAGCATGGTCATTCAAACATTAATGAAAAATGCATCTAACGCACAAAATATGATCAAAGAAGTAATTAAAACTTATAAAAATTTTTCAGTAGAAAAAGATCCAGCAAATAATTGTTTAGATGTGGCAATTATTACAGATCCTAAGTTAAGAACTAGAAAAACAATTAAAAAACTTAATAATATTGCAGGAAGAGTTCTTAATAAAAAATAATGAGAATAGAAAATAAAGTTTACCGAACTATATGGTTTGAAGATAATTTAGTTAAAATAATAGATCAAACAAAATTACCTCATAAGTTTATAATTAAAGATTTAAAAACTGTAAAAGATGCGATCAACGCAATTAAAATAATGGAGGTAAGAGGAGCTCCTTTAATTGGAGCAACTGCTGCATATGGCTTAGTTTTGTCAATTATTGAAAAAAATGATTTATCTTTTATAAAAAAATCTAGTGAAGATTTAATATCTTCGAGACCAACTGCGATCAATCTTAAATGGGCAGTAAATAGAATGATGAAAAAATTATCTGGTGTAAATAATAATGATATTCTTAAAATAGCCATTAATGAAGCCGAGGCAATTGTAGAAGAAGATGTTAACTTTTGTAAAAACATAGGGCTTAATGGTCTAAAAATTATTGAAGAAATTTCTGCTAAAAAGAAAGATACGGTCAATATTTTAACCCACTGTAATGCTGGATGGTTAGCAACTATAGATTGGGGTACAGCTACATCACCAATTTATCATGCTTACCAAAAAGGAATTAAAGTTCATGTTTGGGTAGATGAAACAAGACCAAGGAATCAAGGTGCAAACTTAACCTCTTATGAGTTAAATGAAGAAGGAGTCCCAAATACTGTGATCACAGATAATGCTGGTGGTATTTTAATGCAAAGAGGCCAAGTTGATATGTGTATTGTGGGAACTGATAGAACTTTATCGAATGGTGATGTTTGTAATAAAATTGGAACTTATTTAAAAGCACTAGCAGCAAAAGATAATAATGTCCCATTTTATGTAGCTCTTCCAAGCTCAACAATAGATTGGAATATTAAAGATCATAAAAAAATTCCAATTGAAGAAAGAGATTCAGAAGAATTATCTCATGTAGAAGGTATTGATAAAAACAATCAAATTACAAAAGTAAGAATATATCCTGAAAAAAGTAAATCAATGAACTTAGCATTTGATGTGACTCCTGCTAAATATGTAACAGGTTTAATTACTGAAAAAGGAATTTGTGAAGCATCAGAAAAAGGTTTGAAGGGATTATTCAAGTGAGTAAATTAAAATCAGAAGTAATAAAATATTCTAAAAAGCTCAACATTACTAACCTTTCAGCTTTAAGATCTGGAAATATATCTGTTAGAACAAAGGAGAAGGGGGTTGATGGATTTTACATCACACCATCTGGAAGAAAATATGGTTCATTAAAACCTAAGGATATTGTTTTTGTTTCTCTTAAAGGTATTTACGATAAAAAAAAGGATAAACCTTCATCGGAATGGAGATTTCATCAAGATATTTATGTGAATAAAAAAGAAGCTAAAGCAATAGTTCATGCACACTCTACTTGTGCTACAGCCGTATCGACACATCAAAAAACTATTCCAGCTTTTCACTATATGGTTGCAGTAGCTGGCGGCGAAGATATTAAGTGCAGTAAATACGCAACTTTTGGAACTAAAAATCTTTCTAGAAATATTATTAGAGCACTTAAGAATAGAACTGCATGTTTAATTGCAAATCACGGACAAGTTGCGTTTGGAGATAATTTAGAAAAAACTTTTGAGCTTGCTCAGGAGATCGAAAATATTTGCCATCAATATATAAATGCCCTAAGAATTGGAATACCTAAGATTCTTTCGAAAAAAGAAATGAAAATAGTCTTAGGAAAATTTAAAAATTATAAGAGGGGATAGTTTTTAATGATTAAGGTTGGTGAGCACATTACCATTGATTTTCTTGGTGTAAAAAAAGATTATTCACCAGAATTTTACGAAAAAGTAATTTATAAAATTGCAAAAGCTGCTAAAGTTGAGATACTAAATGTAGCTTCTCACAAGTTTGAGCCTCAAGGTTTTACACTAGTAGCCCTCTTATCAGAAAGCCACTTCAGTTTTCACACTTTTCCTGAAAGAGGTGTTATCAGTTTTGATTTTTTTACCTGTGGAAAAGTAAATCCAAAAGTCGCTTTAAAAATTCTTCGAAATGAAATTGAACATAAAAGAGTAGTAACAAATGCATTTGATAGAAGTAGCATTGGACTTTATGATGATATCTATAGCACTCCAGGTCAAAAGAAATTTTATGTTGTTAAAGATGTTTTAGAAAAATTTACTTCTAAAGTTGGTCAGTTTGTTGAAATAATGGATATAGAAGAGTTTGGTCATGCATTATTTATTGACCACGAAATTCAAGTAGCTGAAAAAGATGAAAAAATTTATAGCTCTAATTTCTTTAAGTCTAGTTACGATTTAAGTAAAAAAAATAATAATGTAGCAATTATTGGCGGTGGAGATGGTGGAGTAGCTAGAGCTTGTTTAGAAAATAATTCTAATTACATAGACTGGTTTGAATTGGATCCTGAAATTGTGGATGTGTGTTACCGTCATTTACCTAAAGTGTGTTCTAAGGTTAAGAAAAGCAATAAAATTAAAACTTTTTGGGGAGATGCTTTTAAAAGCATAAAAGAAATAGAAGATTCCAAATACGATAAAATCTTTGTAGATTTAAATGATGATCAATACTGCATTGATCTTGCTAGAAAAAACATGAAAGGATTAAAGAGAATTCTCAAAAAAGGTGGCGTAATTACTGCTCAAGTAGGCAGTTATGATAAAAAACCCAAACAGGTAGATAGCTGGTGCAAAGTTTTATCTAAAAGCTTTGGAAATGTTAAATTATCTGGTGCATACGTACCAAGTTTTGACTGTAACTGGAATTTTGCTTCATCTATAATGAGGTAATGTTTCGAGTTTCCTGTATTCAATTAAGATCAAATAATAATATCCATCAAAATTTAAAAAAAACGAAAAAGCTAATCTTAAAATCTATTAAACAAAAAACTGATTTTATATTAACGCCAGAAATTTCATCTCTTTTTTCACTCAATAAAAAACAACTATTAAAGATATGCAAATCAATGGATAAAGATGAGTATCTTATAGGAATTAAGCAATTAGCAAAAAAATATAAAAAATGGATTTTAATTGGCTCTCTAATTATTAAAATTTCAAAAAACAAATTAGCTAATCGCTCCGTGTTGATAGACAAAACAGGAAAAGTAAGAACTTATTATGATAAAATTCATATGTACGATGTTGTTTTAAATAAAAAAGAAAAATATTTTGAATCAAAGACTTTTGCAGCAGGAAAAAAGATTAAATCTTTTAATTTGCCTTGGGGAAAGCTTGGTTTGTCAATTTGTTATGATTTAAGATTTCCTAATTTATTTAGAAAACTTTCTAAAGCTGGTAGTTTATTTGTTTCTATACCTTCGGCATTTACAGAAACTACAGGTAAACGTCATTGGCACTCTTTATTAAAAGCAAGGGCTATTGAAAATTTTTGTTATATCTTTGCTCCGGCACAAGGTGGCACACATTACAATGGAAGAAAAACCTTTGGACATTCAATGGTTGTTTCTCCTGACGGAAAAATATTAAAAGAATTAAAAAAGTCTGAAGGAGTGATAACTGTTACCGTTGATGAAAAATTACCAATTAAGTTAAGAGCTATTATTCCTAGCCTTAAATCAGATTAATTATTCGTAGGACTTTACTTCTTTGATATTCGAGCCAAGAGCGATATTTATAGCTAATTTAATTTTAGCTCTTTCATCATTTAATTTATAAACGTTTCTTGCAAGTTCTATAAATTTATCGTCAAATTTTTTCTCTTTTTCAGCAGCTCTTTTACCATCTTCAATATCCCACAATTTAAGATTTATTCCTTTTAAATCATTAATGTGTTTAAAAATATTACTTTGATTAGGAATAAATTTTCCTACAGTATCTTTTAATGAGTTAAGTTCTTTTTCAACATCAACTAATTTTTCTTTATTTGATATTTTTTCTTTTTTGATCTCTAATATTGTAATCTTATCAAATAATTCACCAGCTGAAATTTCTGCCAATATTTTGTCTAATTTGTTGATCATAAATATATTTAGTTATATCATTCTTTAATTATATTCAGTATAAATAATGTCAAACATATTGATAATCAAACACGGGTCTTTAGGAGATTTAATACAAGCTAATGGAGCAATAAAAGATATTAAGAAATTTTACCCTAACAGAAAAGTTTTTCTACTTACTACTAAACCGTATTCAATTTTTATGTCAGAATGCCCTTATTTAGATGGAGTATTAATTGATAAAAGGTTACCTAGATGGAATTTATTTTATCTCAATAATTTAAAGAAAACTTTAGCAAAATATAAATTCAGTAAAGTTTTTGATCTTCAAAACTCCAAACGGACGAAATTTTATAAAAGATTTATAATTAAAAATGTTGATTGGTCATCTACTGAAACAACTTTAGAGCCAGGTCAGAAAAAAAGTGATTTTGATAAAGATCCTGTTTTAGATCGAATGGAAATCCAGCTAAAAAAAAGTGGTATTGATACTGAATTTACAAAAAATATTGATTTAAGCTGGGCAACTGAAAATGCCTCACACTTGGTAAAATATTATACAAATAGAGAATATATTCTTCTATTTCCTTTTTGTTCGCCTAAACTATATAAAAAAAAATGGCCTTACTACAAAGAATTAATTCAAAAATTAAAACAAGAATTTAAAAATAAATATTCAATTCTTCTTGCGCCAGGACCAAATGAGGTTGAAGAAGCCAATCAATTAAATGCTAAAGTTATTTTAGAAAACAATCAACCTGTAAACTTAAAAACTTTAGTGTCATTGATACATGGTGCAAAATTTATTATCGCAAATGATACAGGTCCAGCACATATCGCATCTCATTTGGATAAAAAAGGATTAGCTTTATTCGGAAGTCATACTTCAGCACAAAAAGTTAGTATTGAAAATTTTAATTTTAAAGCTATTTCAGTAAAAGATTTAAAAGATTTAAAGGTTGAAACAGTTGTTAGCGAAGTAAGATCTAAATTAAATTGATATATTTTTTAATTATTTTCTCCCATTTAAATTCTTTTGAAAACTCTAAAGCATTAGCACCTAATTTTAAGTATTGATCATTAGTCAGAATTTTTAAAAGAGTGTCATATATCGCATTTAGATCATTTCCATTACATAGGTAACCTGTTTGACCACTTTTTATTGCATCTCCTTCACCACCATAAATTCCTCCAATAGAAGGTTTGCCGTAAGAAGCTGCTTCAATATAAGTTATACCAAAGCCTTCAACAGATTTTTTATATACTACTGAAGGCATAACAAATATGTCTGATTGCTCTAATAGTGCTACTTTTTCTTGCTCAGTGGATTTAAATATAAATTCAACATTCTTTTCTAATCCAAGTGTTTTTCTCAGTTTTAAAAGATTGTTTCCTTCATCACCATCACCAACAGAGACATATTTTAAACTTGGATACTTAGGCAAAAGATTTTTAACCGTCATCATAATATTATGGTGGCTTTTTCTTCCGTCTAACCTTGAAATTGTAATTAATTTTGGAGATGCTTTGCCATAAATATTTTTTGCATATTCTTTTGCCTCATCACTAACTGGAATTGGATAGTTGCATCCAGGATTAATAACAGTCACATCTTTAACCCCTAGCTTTAAAGCTAACTCTTTTGTAAACCTTGAATTTGCTATTATATGATCTGCTTTTCCTAATGACTTTAAAACTCTTTTGTTTAAAGAAGAACCCACGGGGTGATTAATTTCTTTTGAGTGAATTAAACAAAACGATTTAGTCTTTTTTAAAACGCTAGTCTCAATATTTTCAATACTTTTCCAATGATCAAAAAAAGCTGCTCTAATTTCATTTGCCTCTATAAACTCTTTAATACGATTTGCTTTTCTGTATTTTCTAAACAATTTAAACCCAGAAATTCTTTCAATATCTAACTTTGAATTTTGATCATATTCTTCAGCATTATCAAAATTTTCTGCAAATACTTTAACTGGTCCGTGATTTAATAAAGCATTAGATAGTCCTTCCATTAAGTTTTGCATTCCACCAACTTCAGGAGGAAAATTTCTTGTAGCAACCAAAAACATTAATTAAACCACTTGATGTTACAGCCCATACTTGGAATTTGTTGATCAGGACCTTTATTAGTTTTAGCAACCATTTTCATAGCCACTTTTAAATCACTCTCTCCGTTATTAATTGGTTTCAAATCTTTCAATTCTCTAAATCTACCTCTGTATTGAAGCTCAAGATCTTTGTTGTATCCAAAAAAATCAGGAGTACAAACAGCCCCATATTTCTTCGCAATCTCTTGAGTTTCATCAAATAAATAATTCACCTCACCAAAATTATTCATGTCTGCAAATTTAATCATGTTATCAAACGAGTCTTCTGGATAATTTTTTGTATCATTCGACATGATAGCCACAGAGTTAATTCCATCTTTTTTCAGCTCATTACAATCTTTTGCTAAATCTTTTATTATAGCTTTAACATAAGGACAGTGATTACAAATAAACATGATCAAAGTAGCCTTATCTCCTTTGATATCATTTAAAGAAACTAATTCATTATTGATTGACTTAAGTTTGAATTCTTCAGCTTTTTTTCCAAAGTCGCAAACTGGGGTTTTAGTTAGAGCCATAATGTATTATAATTTAATTAGTAATACATTACAGCAATATTATGATTTACGATTTTGAAGGACATACACCAAAAATAGATCCAGGCAGTTGGGTTGCATCGAATGCTGTAATTATTGGCAGGGTAGAACTTAAAAAAAATTCAAACATTTGGTTTAACACAACTCTTAGAGGTGATCTTGAACCAATTATAATTGGGGAAAATTCTAATGTTCAAGATGGAAGCGTAATTCATACTGATCCAGGTTGCCCAACAATAGTTGGTAAAGGCGTTACAATAGGGCACATGGTTATGCTTCATGGCTGTGAAATTGCTGATGACTGTTTAATTGGAATAGGTTCAACAATATTAAACAAAACTAAAATTGGAAAAAATTGCATTATTGGTGCTAATGCTTTGGTTACAGAAAACAAAGTTATACCTGAAAGATCTTTAGTTCTTGGTAGTCCTGGTAAAGTTGTGAGACAGGTAACCGATGAAGAAATAGAACACATCAAAGAAAATGCAAGAGACTATGTTGAAAATTTTAAAAAATATAAGAAATAGTTTCTTAATATCAGTTTTAATAATTTTTAATGTTTCCGCAAAAGATATCAGACTTCCAAAAGATGTAGGTTCAGGAAACACTTATACAAAAAGTTTACAAAAAGGTTTTAAAAAATATGGATACGAGATTGTAAATAAAAAAGATGGTCATCCTGTTAGAGCTGGAGAAAAAGCAATTAGATTTGAGTTGAGAAATGGTGACTGTGGTGAGGACTCAGGTAAGTGGAGTGATTGTAAAAATGATCGTCAAAGACATGAATTGAGTGGCAAAAGATTTAGAGGCAAAGCTTGGTATGCTTATTCTATTTACTTACCAAAAGATTTTAAAACTGTTTATCCAGTAAAATCGGCAATGGCTCAATTTCACCAAAAGGGTAGTTGGCCTACTTTAATGTTTCAATTTACTGATATGGGTTATTATGCTGATAGGCAATTAGGATATCAAACACAAGAAATGAAAAAACTTTTAGATGTAAAAGAAATGATTGGTAAGTGGAATGACATTTTAATTCATATAAATTCTACTTCAAAAGAAACAGGCTTCTATAAGATTTGGGTTAATGGAAAATTGAAATATGAATATAATGGCGCAATAACAGGGGGTAAGGAAAACTATTTTAAATTTGGAATTTACCAGACAAAAGTAAGTGTCTGGCCCATGTATCATTCACAAACTCCATACCCAACACAGGTAGTATATTATGACGAGGTTAGAGCTGGAAAAACCAAAGAGTCAGTAACAAAATTTTTAAAAAAATAATTTATTTTAATCCCATAACCAAGCAGCACCACGAACACCACTTGAGTCACCATGTTTATTCTTTAGAATTTTTGTTCTTACTTTATCTGCAAAAGTATATTTAGGAATTATATTTGGTAAGTTTTTATATAATCGTTCTGTATTAGACATTCCTCCACCTAAAACAATTGCTTCAGGATCAAAAATTCCAATCATCACAGCTATTAATCTTGCAAATCTATCTTCATAGAGTTCAAACTCTTTATTAGCTTTCGGATCTCCTTTTTTGTCTAGAGCAACAATTTCAGGAGCTTTGTAATTAGTATTGTGCTTAAGATTGAAATTCTTTGCAAACCCTGCACCTGATATAAATTGTTCAGCACATAAAGGTCTACCACAAGTTGGTAAAGTACATTTTATTTTTGAGTTTATTTCTTCCTCAGTTGGGTAGGGTAATGGTTGATGTCCCCAATCACCGGCTACTTGATTTGCGCCCTCAATAACTTCTTTTTTATAAGACAATCCACTCCCAAAGCCTGTTCCAATTATTATACCAAATACACTTTTAAAATCTTTTCCTGCTCCATCTATAGCTTCAGACAGAGTAAAACAGTTAGCATCATTCATTATCTTAACTTCACAATTTAGATTTTTTTCTAAATCTTTTTTAAAGTGTTTATTATTAAGCCAGTCAGAATTAGCGTTATGAACTAATCCAGTTTCTTTTGAAGAAAAACCTGGAATTGCAATACCAACAGTAGCTTCACTGCTAGATTCTTTTTTAAAATCTTCTACGAATTTTTTTACTGTTGAAATCCCTGACTCATAATTTCTATCATACTCTGATCTTTCTCTTTTAATTTCATCACCTTTATCATTCATTAATATGGCTTCGATTTTAGTACCGCCATAATCAATTCCAATTTTAAATTTATCTTTCATGTTTAAGGGACTAACCAATTTTTTTTATTATTTTCTAAATCAAATAAAGCTCTTCTATGACCTTTTGCAGCTAGATAAAGCCATTCAATACTCTTTATATTACATCTAATTACACAAAAATTTTTATAACCAGCTTCACTTTCTTCTTTAGTGAAATCAAAATTATCAAACTTATTATCTAAGCCTGAAGTTGGTTTATCTGACTTGGTTCCTGGTCCATTAGTGACTAGATAACACTTTCTACTTATATGACCTGTTTTTTCCCAAGACTCTTTTGTGATTTCATTATCATGATTAACAACGCATTCAGCTTTAACTCGAAGCTGTATTTTTTCTTCTTTACCGTAAAATAAAATTGAGCAATTAGGATTTTTTTTGATCTTCTCTATCTTAGATGACCTGTTATCACTATGGTATTGAATAAAATTATTTTGCTGGTCGGCTTTTCTTAATACTACAACTCTACCATCTAAATCTTTATCGTTTCCGCATATAAAAACAGGAGTTCTAAATTCTGAAGATCTATTTTTTACCGCATCTACTAGAAGAGACCAAATTTTTTTTTCAATTTCTGAGAAATCTTCGTAGTAACTCACAGTTTCTTGCGACACGATTTATTTTCTAAATCTTTTGATCAAGCTAGAAGTATCCCATCTTTGGCCACCCATCTTCTGAACCTCACCATAGTATTCATCAATTATTTTTGTGATCGGAAGAGGAGAATTATTTTTCTTTGCTTCATCCATTGCAATTTTTAAATCTTTTCTCATCCAATCAACAGCAAAACCATAATCAAACTTGTCCTCGATCATTGTTTTATGTCTATTTTCCATTTGCCATGATTGAGCAGCTCCTTTTGAAATTACTTCTATTACATCATGCATATTTAATCCTGCATTCATTCCGAAATTAATTGCTTCTGATAATCCTTGAACTAATCCAGCAATACAAATTTGATTAACCATTTTAGTTAATTGGCCGCTGCCAGAAGGTCCTAGTAATTTTATTTTTTTACTATAGCAATCAATTACGGGCTCTGCTTTTTTAAATGGAGCTTCATCACCGCCAACCATAACTGTTAAAATTCCACCTTCGGCACCAGCTTGTCCTCCAGATATAGGAGCATCTAAGAAATCAAATCCTTTTGCTTTAGCTTCTTTATAAAGTTCTCTTGCGATATTTGCAGATGCTGTTGTGTTGTCGATGTATATTGAGCCTTTTTTTGCAGTTTTAAATAAACCTTTGTCTCCTAAAGTAACTTCTCTTAGATCATTGTCATTACCAACACATGTAAAAATAAAATCGCAATCTTTTGCAGCATCCATTGGAGTGTCAGCTACTTTGCCTTTATATTCTTTAATCCATTTTTCTGCTTTTGCTTTGGTACGGTTATAAACAGTAACATCATGACCTGCTTTTGATATGTAACCTGCCATTGGATAACCCATTACCCCTAAACCAATGAATGAAACTTTTGACATATTTATCTCCTAATTATTAATTTGTTGAATTCTTGTTAAGTTTACAATAGTTAGTATTAAAATTATTATACCACAATAAATTAATGAGAAAAAATAAAGTTAAAGAAATGATGAGAGCAGGTAAGCCAGTAGTTAATGGTTGGCTTTCTGCACCTGGCGCAGTTACTGCAGAAACTATGGCACAGCAAGGTTTTGACTCTT
>Ga0255743_10001997_pt1 | contig 17132 bp, 20 predicted proteins | sample 101ome_19_FD_179950 | JGI IMG/M metagenome (GOLD analysis project Ga0255743, IMG submission 179950) | Coastal salt marsh microbial communities from the Groves Creek Marsh, Skidaway Island, Georgia - 101405AT metaG (version 2) | ecosystem: Environmental > Aquatic > Marine > Intertidal zone >... | reverse complement strand
CTTTGATATATGGGGGTGAATGGAATTGATTGGCGTAGATAGTCATCGAGGGCACGCAGTGAGAGGTTACCTATCACTTTAATACATGGTTTCAATTTTTTAACTGGCGAAACAATCGCAAAACTTCAGGCTGTCGGTTTAATCCGCACTGAAGAAGTAACTGTAGCGTAAGACGCCCACAGTGAAGCGGGTCGGGGGACATATAACCTATGAACAGAAGTCTTTACAAAGGTGAAGAAACGACTGAACCATAAATCGAGTCGTACATCTATTGGTGATGGAGGATGTAAAAATTCAATCACATATTTCGGAATGTTGAGAACCAACATTGACCTAAGCGTGTAGTCCTTTATGGGTAATGCGAGCAAGACGCGGGTTTAAGAGAGAGGACCCATTTCGTAGTGATACGAAATTAAAAATCGGATGAATTCAGGGAACACTAAGTCCTTTATAGGATATGTCAATCCTGAGCCAAGCCTGATAGGAACAGGAAGGTGCAGAGACTAGTGGGTTGTAGACGCTTCTACAGTAATACCACATCAGCGTCCGACATCTCGTTTGAGATGATGATATAGTCCATACAGAATGGAAACATTTTGAGAATATGCGAATCCCGCCACCTCCACCATTTAAAGGGAGAAGAAGGTATCTATCATCTTCTCCCTTTTTTCTTTCATTTCATCAGTATACTTACCGTTTCTCGGAGTTAATTTAAGATACTGCTCAGTAATAATTTCTTTTCTGTGTTTCTTTTTAGGATGATGAGAATCAATCTGTTCAATAACTTTTAATGCATTATTGTAGAGGTATTTTAAATCATAACTATCAGAATGATTTTCTTTTCTAGCTGATTTCTTAGAAATCGTACCCTTAATATTAATATCGTCTTCTATAAAATCTTTAATCTCTTCTAATATATCCAATTCAACATTTGTAAACCCAACATATAAAGTTTTATTTTTACCTTTGTTCGGACTGACCATGGTTATGTAACCATCCGCGTCAAAAAATCCTGATATGTAATTCCAATTCATAATGTTTTTATTTATAAATATGTGGAGATGGGTGAAAAATACCTCATTACCAATTAATGCCGATTAGAATTCATTTTTAATCGGCATTTCTTTTGCAGTTTAAAAAAAAGGCTTATCTTTGTATTGTAATCATCAGTAAAGAAATAAAAACAACATCATCATGACAGTAACAGGAATCAACATCGAAGAAAAAGTAAGAAACTACCAAGGAACCAACAACTTCATCAAAGCACTCAAGCCAGGTCTTATGAAGTGGGGTCGTCTTACACCAAAACAATACGCCGCAGCCGAGAAGGTTATCATGAACGAAGAGCGTCAAAAAGAAATCAACGTAGAAGAACTACCTGAAAGACTTAAAGCCATCGTTACCTACACAGGTGAGTCTACCTTTGTTAACGATTTGAAAATGAAATTCAAAAAATACCGCAAGTTGACTGACAAGCAAGTTGACGCAGGTTTCAAAACTATCGACCGTGAGATTCAAAAAGATTCACAGAAAGAATTGAACCTTCGTTTGGTAGGTAACACCATCAAAATTGGACGTAAGGTTGCCATGGGTATCAAAGAGAACTACAACTTGGAGTTCCACCCGATTTTGGTTGACGTTACTGAGGTGATGACCATCTCAAACCGAGCTTTCAAATTGAAAGCAAAACTCACAAAAGAAAACGGTGGTATCTGCCGTTGTTGCGGAAAGACCCTTACTGATGAAATGTCTCAAGTAACAGGTATCGGACCAGTATGTGCCAAGTATGTCGGAGTTAAACACCCGAAGACCAAAAATGAAGTCGAACAGTTCAAAGTCGACATGTCAAACAAAATCGATGAAATCGGTGAGTTTGAATTCTGGATTCCAAAACGAGCAATCGTAGAATGGAACGGTACCGCAGGAGTGATGATGAGATGGTAAAAAGAAGTGGGGGTCGGTTGACCCCCATTTTTATTTTATATCATCCTCAGTGGGTTCTGTCAATGAATTACCTGCACTCATATAACGAGTTTGGTAGGTCCAATTGAATTTTGTTGCAATTGCATTGATATTAGAGACATATAAGGACCTTAAATCCTTTCTGGGGTGTGTGGTTATCACAGAAGATAAAAACTCGTCAGAAACGATTATATTGTCTTTTAGGGTAGGTAAGTGGTCCTCCACCAGCTTACGAATACCTTCTTTAGTTAACATATAAGTGTGGGTATTATAGAAATAGGTAGGTTTAATAAAGTGTTCTTTTCCAATTTCATACGGTCTATGTATTTTAGGAAAACTATCGTGTAATGAATTGTGAGCCATCAAACATAAATCCCAATCATACCCATCAAGTTCATCAAATATTGTCCAATCTAAACCACCTTCAGGTTCAAAGTCATCTTCCAATATCATAATGTTTTCATATCCATTATGATAGGCATCTTCCCAACACATTGTATGTGATATCATACCACCAGCTTCCCCATACGTTGTGGGTCTTTCCCACCAGTGCCATTCTGTGTTTTGACCACTAATATCCCAACCTTTATATAAGGTATATTCTTCACCTTCTTCCTCTTTGAGTCTTTTACCTAAAAATCCTTCAATAATAAAGACAGGCGTATCATAAGGTAATGGGATTCTACTCAACCTATCGAATAAATCTTGTATGTATTCTTCAGAATGGTCCAAAGAAATCACATATACTTGGTCAATTTTCATAAAACACTTTTTCTTATAAAATAAATCACTTATATTTAAATTCAATAATTATAGATATAAAAGAATTCTAAATTTTATGAGCGTAGTTTTAGTTCTAAACTCCGACTATTCACCTTTGAATGTCACAAGTTTGCAAAGAGGTTTTGTATTAGTAGATAAGGGTAAGGCAGAGGTTATCAAAAAAGGTGATGATGATATCATTACCAGTATTGGTAATTTTGTTCGTCCTTTAGTTATCAGACTTTTAAATTATATTAGATTCAGACCCAAAACCATTAAGGTTAATAGGAGACGTATATTCAAAAGAGACGGTCATACCTGTCAATATTGTGGGTCAAAAAGAAACTTAACCATCGACCATGTTATTCCTCGCTCTCGTGGAGGGACAAACACATGGAAGAATATGGTTACTTGTTGTTTTAGATGCAACTCATACAAAGGTGATAAAACACCTTCAGAGGCAAATATGAAATTAAAAACACAACCTTATGAACCTCATATTTTCACACACATCGTTCATGATGAGATTGAAAATATTTGGAATGATTTTAAGAAATCATTTGTCTAATAGTTATTTGTGTCTTATATTTGTCATGTAAGAGATGCCATAGTGGTGGAATTGGTAGACACGAGGGACTTAAAATCCCTTGAACAGTAATGTTCGTGACGGTTCGAGTCCGTCCTGTGGTACAAAAGAAAAAGAGGGACGAAAGTCCCTCTTTTTAGATACTTGTACACCCCCTTCTTTTTGAAAGTTTATGAAAGGATATTATCTCTAATATCTTTCAACTTTAACTCAATATTAGAGTTAACGTTCCCGATTAAAGGCTCAATTTTTTGTCTAAGTTCATCTTCCATATTCGATACCATTTGTTGACCTTTTTCAATATTCATTATTGAATACTTACTTCCCATGTCTTCAGTATATGCTTGAACTATTTTATTTGCCAAATATTTTGGGTCATTAAATAATTCAGGAATATCATCCATCTCAGTATTTCCAATTGCATTTGATATAATTTCTTCCTCAACATCTGTCAATTGCAATTTAGATTTTAGGTATTCAGCCAATTTTTCTTTTAATGTATCAATGAAACGTGGACCTTCCTCATCAAACATTAATGTTAATGCTTGAATCATATTTTCATTAATTAGACTTTGACTCATACCCTGAGACTTTAATGATTTGTTCTCAGACAATAACGTATTAAACGCCTTTGTTACTTGTATCTTAGAGTTTTTATTTATATTTTTTGGAACCATAGAAAATCTACCTTTAACAATTTTCTCCTCTGTTAAAGTAATCTTTTTCTCTTCATGTAATTTTTGAATGTTTGTTCTGATAGATTTCTTAAGACTCATGATGTATTATTTTTTCTTCCAAACTTTAAAAGACTCAGTGAATTCTTTGCTTTTCACTTCTCTCATATCATATCCTGATTCATCAACAGGTTGTTTAAATAAATATCCTTCTTTTTTAAGTTTTTCAACAATTTCTTTCTGTTTTTTTGATAAATTATTACTCACCTCATTTGTATCCACCAAAGAAGCCAAACCTTTCTTTTCTTTTAGTTTCATAACCTCTTCAAATGGTTCTTCTTTCTTCATCTGAGGTTTTGGTTGTTCCATAGGTTTAGACATCTCTTGTTTTGATTCTTCACTAAATTCAACATCTTTAATTTGGTCACCAGGTAAGATTTTAAAATCTCTATCGTCTGCTGTTGGATTATTCTCCATAGTAAAGTAGTTAATACCACTGTCTAATAGTTGACCTAATCCTTTACTGTCGTTTTTAAACGGTAGGTTGATGTTTGAATTGTTTCTATACGAGCCGATTCTAACAAACGGTTGATTTGTCTTATCGTCTATACCTCTACAGTCAACAACTGAACGGATAAAGGCTATATCTTCAGGATATTTTTCAGACATATCTAAGAAACTATTTTTCATAGACTCACGGTCTTCATCTGTAAATGAAATCTTTTGTTTTCCTTTTTTAGGGTCTATAGTGTAGAAGTTAAACTCTCTAAGTTTATCATCTATCATTTGCGGTATATGTTCCATATTTTCTTTCATAATCTTTTTATTTTCATGTAATGAAGTAGTATAGTAATCTCTAATATCTATCCATCCTGCACCACCATCTTTTTCTGTATCCCAAAAAAACCATACACATTCACCCGATGAACAATCTCTTTTTAATTTAAAATCTTTTTCACTGCCATCAGTTATCCTACTTTCACCTCTAAGGTATAATTCACCACCTGAAGTATATAGCATTGATTTACCAATATTTATTTTAACTCCTTTTTCACTAGGGTCAGTTTCAGACTTTTTATGTACTCCAAGTTGATTAATTTCATCGGCCACTGTATCAGTATTAAATTCAACACATTTGCCACCATTTTCTAATACACTTTTACACATTCCTCGGTACCTAACATTTCCATCAGATGTTTCACATTTTTTACAATAAAAATTAATAACACCTCCACCGTTATCATCACTAGAACCATCATCACTAGAACCATCATCACTAGAACCATCATCACTAGAACCATCATCACTAGAACCATCATTGCTAGTATCATCGTCCACAGTTAAATCATTATCATTATTTGGGTCTATAGGTTCACCTTCTTCGTCCCATTTTATATTCTGTTCGTGTAATAGATATTTTTTCATAATATATTATTAATCCCAAACTTTATTTATTTCTACTCTTCTGTTTATTTTATCATTATTTATATAAATCTTACCATCTACTAACGATAATCTTCTAGATACCACATTAGGTATACCATCTTCCATTGTAGTTTGTTCATAATAAGCCTTATTATCAGATTTAACTATAATTTTAGCTAAATGTGACGTAGGTATCTCAGGGTACATATCTTTTACAATATTTTTTACTGATGTTGTTTTTTGAACTTCATAACCTTCTATATCACTACCCTCACCTGTTAATATACTCATACCTTCTTCAGCGGCTGCTAATTGTTCGGGTGTTAAACTATCTCCAGCCACCCATGTTACACCTTTTTCAGCGGCAGAGTAAACATCGTCTATATAGGTTGTAAGTATCGGAATATCGTATATATCATTAGGTAATGCATTTACAAAACCATCTTTAAAATTTTCAATAATATTTTGCTTACTTAGTTCAAAAAATTCTTCTTCATAACCAAGTCCAGCCATACGAACCCAATCAATAGCCCCTGCACCAGCACCTAATATTGCAGTTAAAACTGCAGATATTGTAGGTAATACTACAAATGCCGACATTGTAGTTCCTATCGCTCTTCTTGCAATTACACTTCTAGTACCATAAGTTCTAATTCTTCTTGCTATCTCATCTTGAGTATATGGTGATGCTTGTAATATAAAATTACCTAATCTTTGCCACCAATCTTTAGGGTTTTTCCATAGATTTTTAACATTAAGTAATTTACCCCAAGCATCTCTATATAGTTCTAATCCACCCCATCCACCATTGTATTTAGGGTCTAACATTAATTCTTGTATTTTATTACTCTCCCTCAGTATTTCTCTTCGTAATGATGAATTAGTAAGTAATTCAGGATTATCTCTCACCATTTGATTCCATATTCCTTCAAATGTATTTTGTTGTTTACCAACTGCACTTGCGGCTAAATCTTGTAATCTTTTAACATACCTTTCTATGTTCATTCCTGGATTTTTTGCCTTAGCTTGTACCATTTCTTTTACTAACTCATCCATTTGAGTTCTAATGGTGTCTAAATCCGTAAATAATTTACGATATCCAGTTTGTATAGTTCTAAGATTTTTAGGTAATATACGTTCTAAAACCCTACCTATTCTACTTAAACTTTGAGGTAATTTAGAAATTTTAGATATTGCTTCACCATATACATCGTCAATACTTGATTGTAAACTTTCTTTTATATATTTGTCTATAGGTAAAATACCAATATTATTTTCATCCCATAAATCCATAACAACTTTAGTTAATTCTTCTCTGTCAACTTGGTCTGCAAACTGGTCAGTTATAAAACCTTTAAAATTTTTTATATTATCAGAAATATTTCTACCTATAATTGGTGCAATTGTTTCTAATAGTTCTTTTTCATACGGAGAACCTTTAGCGGTCTTAAAAACTTCATCTAAATATTGTAAAGCATCTATTTCTTGTTTGGCCCATTGTCTATTTAAATTTTTAAAAGTAGTGGCAAATTCATCAGATAAAGATGGTAATTCAGATACGATTTTTCTAACTATACTTCTAGCTATACCTCCTGTTTCCGTAATTAATTGTTTACTAATTAAACTATTTAGTCTTAATATTTCAGATAATACTTCTTTTTTCATTTTAATATACATTTAATTTTTTAGCTTCAGAGTCAAATTCCCAACTTTCTAAGTCTTTCATAAAGTTTTCAAAATTTCCATCTAATCTATGTTGTAATTCCTTATCGTTCATAATTTCATCAACAACTTCATCACTTAAAATATCTTTTAAAGTTTCAATACCTTCTTCATTCTTAAGACCTACCTTCGTATATAGTAAATCTAATAAAATTCCAAAAGGTGATTCATCTCTTAACTTTCTATATTTACTTTCAGGTGCTGTCGCCATTAACCATATTGCATCAATACTAATAGGTACACCTGCAATTAAAACAACAGTTTTTCCAAGGCTTTTCATTAAACCTAATATCCATCTTAATGATTGTGATTTGACTTGCTCTTTTACCGCTTTTTTACCTAATTGTTTTACACCTTGTTCAACTAATTCTTTTTGTGCTGCCGCTTGGTCTGCTAAAAACTTAACAGCATCTTTTTCAGCCGCAGTTTTAGAACCTTTTTTTACTAATGCTCTAGCAGCATTTTCATCTCCAAGTTCTGCAACTATTTTTCTAGCCGCAGGATTTTTTATAATTCCTCTAGCAGCCTTTGCAGTTTTTAAAAATTCACCACCAGGAATAACTGATAAAGCCAACATCATACTTCCCATATATTCATTATCTTCCTTAAAGTATAAAGCAGCATCAAGAACACCTGCAGCGGTTGAGGCGGCAAAAAGAGCTGAACCTGCACTTCCAATCAATGGAATACCCGCAGACGCACCTATACCTGTTGCTGTTAAAACTACACCTGCAATGAGGGCACCTATTTCAAATACTGTTGTCCAATCATGAGCATCCCAACCTTTAAACATTTCACCTTCTTCAAAAACACTTATAGAATCCTCTTTAGGTTTATTAAATACATTTTCAGAATCATCTTTAGATTTTCTAAATACATTTTCAGAATCATCTTTAGGATTATTAAATATACTTTTAGTGGGACCAACTGGTCCTTTATTTTGTTGTTCAGTTATTGCATAATTAGGCCCCCTTTGTTCAAACAAAGTTTTAGACCTACTATAATTAATTAATTTAGTAATTTCTAAAAGTTCTTTATTTAATTTTTCTTTCATTAAACAGTAATTAAATTAAGTTCAATCATTTTGTTAATCGTATTTTGACCAACAATACCATCATCTTTTAAACCATTATCTTTTTGGAATTTTTCTACTTTAGTTTTTGTTTCATTTCCAAATAACCCATCACGTTTTGCGCCGACCTTACATTGTACAACCTCAATAGTTGCTTTTATACCAGGTACTTTAGATTCCTGCGCATGACTACCTTTCATCAAAATAGCATTTTTTTCTTGTATCATCTTAACAACTTTTTTGATGTCGTCTGTAATTTCAATTGAATCACAATCATCACTTTGAGTATTGTCGTTGCTTTGAGTGTTATCATCACTTTGAGTGTTATTATCACTTTGAGTGTTGTCGTTGCTTTGAGTGTTGTCGTTGCTTTGAGTGTTGTCGTTGCTTTGAGTATTGTCGTTGCTTTGAGTATTGTCATCTACTGTGTCAACAACATTACCTGAATCATCAACAATAACAAATTGTTCGTTTAGATTAGTATTTGAAGAACAATTAATTTTACCTACTTTCTTCATTAGTTTAGTATCTTCATATATGTTACCAGAATTAAAGATTAAATAACTGTTACCATCACTTATATATTTAATATATACACCTTTGTTTGTACCTGAGTTTAAATATATATCTACATATTCAATAAGTCCTTTACTTAATGAATCCCTAAAACATGGGAAATCTCTAAATAATTTGTCTCTCCCCTCATCTAATTGTTTTTGTTTTTCTTCTTCTTTTCTTCGTTCTTCTTCTTCTTTTTCTTTATTAATTTGAGCTTGAGTTTTCCACTCACCCTCTAAACCTTTTTCTACCGCAACTGTTGCGACTACCTTATTTTCAGCCTCAAGAGTTGTCCACATCATAACACCAATATCATTAATATCTCCTATTATTGTGTCACCACTTTCATCTACTTGATAAAGGTACATAACTTCGGCCATCGCAGGATAATAATAATACCCATCTTCTTCTACTATCGAAACATTTTTAGCGTCTGCAACATTTCCATTCTCAATCATTCTTTTTAAATTTCCAGTATCTTTATAGAATTTACCGTGCAACATTTCAGCTAAATAAATTACATCCTTTAATGCTGCGACAGTTACCCAACCATCTAGACCGTCTACAAAATTATCCTTATATCTATCACATTCTTGTTGGGTTAATACTTTATCTGTTGATAATTGACTCCAAGACCAATTCATACCTGAACTAAAACTTTGTTCGGTTAAAGTTTTACTCGTATCATAAGACATTAATGATTTAATAAGTCTTATTTCCTCATTTATTATTTTTTTATTTTTCATAACACAATTTTATTTATAAATATATCAAGTTAATGGATTTGCCTTTCCTCGACTAGCACCACTCTCCCATTTACTATTTTGGTCAATAGTATTTCCTTTTCCACGTGACACTCCTGAGTCCCATACACTTATTGTTAATGTATTTGCAGGTCCTCTCGATAATCCTGTTTCCCATGTGGTTACATTGGCGTTTGTAGCTGATGAATCCCCACCACCGTCACTGGTATCTCCACCATCTTCTTGTTCGGTAAACTCACCAACTCCTTCAACACCTTCAGGATAAATCTCAGGGTGTTCAAGACCGTAGGCTTTAATCATCTCACCAGCAACTGCATTGGCCTCATCTTCAATGGGTCCACCTACATTAGAGTGTTTACCTTTTAATTCCCCTTCTTCATTTTGATGATGGTGAACTAATTCGTGAGCAATTGAACGTAACACATCAACTAATGCCCTACCTAAAGCAAATACTTTTATTTCAGAGTTTTCAAAATCTTCATCATTCCCATCTTGATATTTGTAAACTGCTGTGGTCTTAATACCGTCTTTATTATTCTGTAGATTGATGTCCACTTCGTTGTTAATGTTCAACTCTTTTTTAACAAATTCAACAAAATCATCGATGGTCTTTTTTTCAGAAGAGTCAAACTGCACACCAGAAGTTTTAACTTCTTCGTGAAGTCCCATCATTTCTTTGATTCTCGATATTTCTTCTTTTAATAAAGCCATAATTCTATAAATACATTGAAAAATCATTATCTACCTTTGGCAGATAAATAAAAATGCGTATATTTGTAATATTAAAATAAACAGAAATTATGAAAAAACTACTCTTTCTTATTATTGCAGGTTTAACCCTTATGGGTTGTGAGAAATACGAATTGGAATCTTTCCCTACTTTGGATGGTACTTATCGTGTCTCTTCGGTTACCATGACTGTCATAGGTGGTGAGACTACACACTATATTAATTCAGGTGAACAAGTATGGTTTTCAAGTATCGATGGACCATTAGAGGAAATCATTATCGATGAGACTCGTTTCCACATTTCAGGTAAAAGGTTTTATGCGGGTTACAAACAAGATGATTGGGGTAGTGATTGGTTATATGAATACAACATTAAGTTTAGTAACGATTTTGCCACAGGAGCTTGGAATCGTATCACATTAACCGATTACCCTTACCCTCGTACTTTCAATGTGATGGAAGATGGTTTGGAGTATGTTAAGTTTAATCGACCAGCACAATATGTGGAAACAAGTCAAGGAACTATTGAGGTTGAATACTCAATTACAATGTATCGGGAAGGTCCATAAAAAAAGGAGGTGAAAACCTCCTTTTAATTTTTTAATATGTTTTGAACGTGTTTTAAGTTCTCTATAAATTTCTCTGGATTGTCTTTAGCCCATTCTTTAATAGAATCAGGAAGTTGAGATTTTTCCAACTCCTCCATAACCACAATACTAAGTTCTTTTTCTCTACTTCTACTTTCAGATTCCACTAACGCATCACCAAACTCAGCAACTAAAGCTCTTTTCATTCTTGGTGCGGTTGCGGAAAAAGTTATCTCAAAATCGTTATCTTTTGCCCAATTTTTCAAATCCTTCGTATTAAGAAACTTTTGTTCTTCAAAAGGAAATTTGTCGGCAAGACGATTTGGTTTGGTTACTATACCAAATACCTTCATACTTGGACTTACTAAAATCGCAATCTTTTGTTCATCAAGACCGAAGAAAGTAGGTTTTTTTAAGAATATCTTCCCAAGTAGTTTAGTAAGTATGTTAGCCATGTTATCCATACTTATAAATAGTCTTAATTATATTCTTCGTCAGGAATTTTATCAGGAAAAACAATATAATATTCATTTAAAAAAGAAATTAAGGTATCGTCATCTAAAATGACCTCCTCATCGTCTGAATCCCAATCGTCCCAATCTTCATCGAGCTCTATTGAATCAAATATATCCATCATACTTGAATCGTCATAACCAAACTCAGTTAAGTATTCAAATTCAATTACATCTTGTCTTATACCTTCATCACCAATAAGTTGAAACTCAACTCTTAGGATGTTACTTTCTTTATTTATATATGAAGAAATAATTTCTCTTACTTCCATTTTCTTATTATTGATAAGTGTTTATTATTATTACAAATAGTATCAAAAATGACAAAAGACAAAATTGAAATACTAGATTATGTTTTTTATGACGAAGAATTGTCTGTTGATTTCGCAGTTAATAATGATGAAGGATACAGAAATTTGAGCATAAGTGAATACGATTTTTATGATTTTTTAACCGATAATGAATATTTGGAAATGTTTAGAGATGAATGGTCATATACCTACGAATCTCACTATACTACACATTGGACCATAGATGTTGATGAGTATATGTCTCATTATTTTTCATCCGATGATTTGGTTGACTTTATTCTTTACTATTTTTATAAACAAGATTATCCTGAATTACAAACAGAAGAACAATGAGAGTTAATACAGTTATAATTGATGACTTTTATGATAACCCTGAAGAGGTAAGGGAATTTGCACTTCAACAAGATTTTGGTGTTGATGGTAACTATCCAGGTCATAGAACAGTATCATACTTAAATGATGGTATTAAAGAAACCATAGGAAACATTATTAGACCATTTGCAGGTGAGGTAACCTATTGGGGTGGTGAGTACTCAGGAGCCTTTCAATATACCACCGCAGAAGACCGTTCGTGGATTCACTCAGACAGTACAACAGGTTGGGCCGCAGTCTTATTCTTAACCCCTGATGCACCTGTAACTGCAGGTACTGGACTATACAGACATAAAGAAACAGGTTTATCGTCTTGGGATGGTAGTCAACATACAGATGAAGAAACTTCAATGGCACCACACATGATTGAACCACGTGATTATACCAAATGGGAGTTAGTCGACCAATTAGGTAACAAGTTCAACAGATTAGTTATGTATCGTTCAGACAACTATCACGTATCTATGGATTATTTCGGTAAAGACCTGTATACAGGTAGACTATTTCAAGTATTCTTTTTTACTTCAGATTACTAAGACTTTAATTATATTTTTATTATGAAAGATATTGTAAACCCAAATTTAAATTTAGAAGAATTACAAAAAACCTTTAATGAAAAAGGTTATGTTGTGGTTGATAACTATCTTAAAGAAGATATAGCAGAACAATTATACCAATTTTTCGCTTACGATATGCCACCTGAATGGTGGTCTGTCGCCACATTCCCCGCTGAAGGTCAAGATGGAGTAGAGTACAATAGAAACATAGTAGAAAATGAAGAAAGTATCATAAACGCTAGAAAATATGCGGAAGAAGCTTTCGGACAAGATTTATTCTCATACGCTTTTCATAGAACATTAGAAGACCATTACGAGGATTGTACCTGTGATGAATGTCAGTTACGTAAAATTATGGATAGCAAAGAAACTTACGATATCATTTCAAAAATTACTGACTTAAAGATTATAAGTGCAAATGAACTGTTTGCCGCTTGTTACGTCCCTGGTGACTTTTTATCACCACACCAAGATAGTCCAAACGGAATTATTGGTTTTGTATTACAACTAACAAAAGATTGGAAACCACAATACGGTGGTCTTTTACACTTTTTAAATGATGAAGGTACAATAGTTGAAAATATAGAAGTCCCAAAATTCAACAGTCTAACGATGTTCTTATTACCAAAAGATAAAGGTAAACTACACTACGTATCACACGTTAACCCAGGTGTTAAAGAAATTAGATTATCCTTCACTGGTTGGTTCAGGAACTAATTCAGGGTATAAGTCAAAAATCATTTCAATTAAAGTGTCAAGACAATAACATTTGTCACCACTTTGGTCGTAATATTTGTATCCGTCTTTTAAACTTATAATTCTTGGGTTAAAGAATTTTCCTTTATAATCCCATACTCGACTATCCATTAAATTAAAGTATTCCATAATGTTAGGACTGTCCTCAATATAGGTTTGGAAGTAATTAACTGATGAAAACTCTTTAGCAACTTCCATGTTTATTGAAGGAATCTCTTCAATAAAGGGCTTGAAGGATAAACTTGTACCTTCTTGTCCTTTTCTAAACAAAAACCAAATCGCTCTATCGTATTTGGTGATGTATTCTAAAAAATTACTATCGTCTACGTGATGTACCATTATTTAAAAGGTTTTCCTGATACCCATAATACTAATGAACGTCTAACTCCTGAGACTACAGGTGTTACTCTATGTAGTAAATAAGATGGGAATAGAGTTAATGAACCTACTTGATTATTAGCTTCGATAATATTTGACCCTAAATTAAATTCCAATTTACCTCCTTTATATTCTTCAGGTGTTGATAGTTGTAATGACATAGATATCTTTCTGTAGTTGGTTTGTAAACCTATATCAGAATGCCAATTGTAATGTCCACCGTTATCGTAATATATGGAATATTGAATGTCTTCAAACATACCACTTAAGTCGAAATTCCAACCCATTTCACTGTTGGCAATGTTTACATATTCCCCTAATCTTTCGTAAATCCAACTACTATCTTCATTATATTCCAACCAAGCGATTTCACTTCTTCTGATATCATCTGTAGTTTCGTTAAAGTCGATGGTTGCAGTTTCCTTAGGTAAAGATTCACACAATTCGATAATCTCATTTATTTCTTCAGGTGTAAAAACTTCATTAAAATAATAATAGTTATACAAATCAGATTCGTGGTTCTCTCTGGTTATAAAATCGAGGTATGGCATATATTTTTGATTTTTTTTAGTTATATTTGTAATTGAAAAATAATCAACACATGGGAATTATCAATACAATAGAATTTTATTTGAAAGCAGAAAAGGTGTTATATTCTTGTGAAAACATCACCCAACTTAAAAATGCCCTTAATTACATAGAACTTTATCACGATAGAACTGAAGATTTCTCAGGGTATAATGTACTTCTTAGAAAGTACAATAAACTCACAGAAGAAATGAATCTACATGAATAATCAAAAAATAATTGATACCGTATTATTCTTTAATGAGTTAGACCTTTTAGAACTTCGTTTTGAAGAATATTACGAGCAAGTCGATAAATTCGTTATTGTTGAATCAACAAAAACATTCACAGGTAAAAGTAAGAGATTATTCTTTCAGGAGAATATTGACCGTTTTAAAAGATGGGAAGATAAGATACACTCTTATGTTGTTGATGACATGCCTGATAACCTTACACAGGAAGAAATTAACAATTTAATCACAATACCAGGTATTCAGACTATTGATTGGGTCAGAGAAAATCACCAAAGATTATGTATAGGTAGAGCGTTAAAAGAACTAAATCTATCTTTTAATGATATCATCATCGTTTCAGATGTTGATGAATTTCCTAATCTAAAAAATATTGAAGAGTTGAACCGTGATTTACCTTTCGGTCCAGTTTTATTTAAACAGAAATGGCTAGTATGGAATACTTCATTAGAGAAGATGCACCACTGGATGGGAAGTGCGGCTTTCTACTACTCAGACTATCTAAGAAATAATAAGATATTTCAAATATTCAGAGATAAAAGATGGGATGAAAACTCACCTGAGTTTTATACAAGAGAAAATGGTGGTTATCACCTATCATGGTTTGGAGACTTAGATTTTATTCGTAATAAAGTTTATTCTTTCGCACACACTGAAATTGCAACAGACTTTTGGGAAGACGACCAAAATATACTGTCTTTAATTAATGATGGATATGCCTCTAACGGTTTAGATAAAGACGGTATAACAGGTAAATTACAAACTGCAGATTACACTGGATATGATAAACCTAAAGTGTGGGATAAACTACTAACTTTTGGTGTTAAACGAGATACACCCATGATTTATGATTGTTTTTTGTTTGACCACGAGTTAGATATGTTAAATCTACGACTACATGAAATGAATGAATATGTCGATAGATTTATATTAGTAGAATCAAAACAATCTCACTCAGGTAATGAAAAAGATTTAGTGTTTTCAAAAAATAGAGAACATTTTAAAGACTTTCTACATAAGATTGAACATGTAGTTATCGACTTACCAAACGAAGTTTATTATGAACCTCACCCGACACCAACGAACGAGGAAGAAAGATTAAACTGGTTTAGGGAAAATTATCATAGAAACTCTATAAAAGATGTTTTATTAAAAATGGACCTAAAAGATAATGATATTGTGTTAATATCCGATGTTGACGAAGTATGGGATGACGATATCTTACGTAGGTTAAAAAACAACGAGATAGAATTTGATACTTTTAAAACAATATTACAAAGATGGATGTATTGGAGTTTTAGGTGGGATTTTGAAGATATGAGATGGCCAGGTGCGGCATTTACCAAGTGGTCATACCTAAAAACTACCACACCTCAAGAAATTCGTAATGTAAGATATAACGAAGAAACTCACTTAAATGATGTTAACGGATGGCACCTATCTTGGTTTGGTAATGTTGAATTTAACCTTTATAAATTAAATAATTTTGCACATCAAGAATTATCTAACACCACAAGAGAAGAGGTCGAAAGAATGATTAATGATGGTTATTTATTTGATGGTGAAAAAATGGTTGAGGTACAATGGAATTATTTCCCTAAGTACCGACACATTTTTGAGGAAGGTGAATTATATAAGAATATATTTTAATAAAAAACCCCTCACTTAGAGGGGTTTTAATATATTTTATGGTTTTTTTCGTCCCACGCAACATTGCATACATTGATTTTCACTGGAAAATGGTCCTCCACCCATACTTCTATGAATACACGCATCCTGACCTTTGTCATAAAAATAACCGATATTAGCCGTTGATAACGAACCTGGTGGAATTGGAGAGTATTTAACATCACATAAACTCTTACCATTTTTTCCAACACATCCTTCATTTATATTATCTTTAGGACCACCGTCACCCATACATTTGTAGAATGTATCTCTAAAACAATTTGGTTTAGCATTTACAACTGTAGACCCTCTACACCCCTCAATTGCTTTATACAAACACTTATTAATTGTATCACAATCATCCATTTTGGGACCTCTAATATCAAGTAAGGTCCACCAATCACTACGTGAGGAAGTTCCCTGTCCTTTATCACCCACCATGTTTTTATCTTGCTGTTTTTTCTTACAGTTACATTTAGGTAATTGGATACACTGTGTCTGACCCATTTTTGTAAGAGTTCTATAACCTACAGACCCATCAGGAGTCAATTTATTAGCCTTCTGAAATTGCTCGACTGCAGTTCTGGTTTCTTTTCTAAATTTACCATCACATTTGGTCCAGTCTTCTTTACAACCTTGGTTTATTCCTCCTCCTTGTTTTTCTACGTTAAAACCACAGTTATTTAATGCATTTTGTATTTTCTTTACAACGTCTCCATTTGAACCGTATTTAGCTTGTTTTCTACCACACAAAATATCACAAAGTTCATCACCTTCTTGTATGATAGGTAAAACCGCTTCATTAATTGCGTTTTTCAACCCTTCCATAATAAGTCTATCCTCCAATCTTTTATTGGCTTCTTGGATATGTCTTATTTTACTATAACTTTTACCCATTTTATTAATTGTATTTTTTAAA
>Ga0255743_10001989_pt1 | contig 17164 bp, 32 predicted proteins | sample 101ome_19_FD_179950 | JGI IMG/M metagenome (GOLD analysis project Ga0255743, IMG submission 179950) | Coastal salt marsh microbial communities from the Groves Creek Marsh, Skidaway Island, Georgia - 101405AT metaG (version 2) | ecosystem: Environmental > Aquatic > Marine > Intertidal zone >... | reverse complement strand
CAAGCAAAATATTACCTGCTTGACGTGAGTAATAGCCATCACTGGTATAATGAATACCGGAAAGTAGGTCATTAAAAGATCTAATGTCGACCTTTTCATTAAAGACTCTAGTAGTTAAGCCGTTTGAATCAATTTCTCGAATTTGTATAAACTCTATAAAATCAGCGGGCAAAGCGACTGTTGTTACACTAGGTAGTCCGTTAGCAGCCTCTGAAGTAGCAGCCGTTAAGGCTGTGCTGCCGTAAGTAATTATGTCTTCTAGCGGTGGTATTCTTAAAAATCGATACGCTTTATCCGCCGCGTATTTAAGACAATCTTCTATAATACCATCGCCAAGAACTTGGTTGTCTCTATTCGACCAATCTCGAACGAGATCTATAAGTTCACCGTAAGTTCTTGCCATTATAGCCTCCTAATTAGGTGTTGACAAGTAAATCAGCATACTCAGACATTAAAATTTTCTTAAGCTTTTTAAGATTATTAGGATCTTGCATAAAAGCAGGATCGTGCAAATCAAGCTTGTGATCTTCAAATATCTTAATAGCTACAATATCTGGAATTGTTGCTAGCTTTCTATAACCTGCACTTTTATTACGGCCATAGTAAGCTTCCTTTTCTCTTTCTAGCCGAGCATGTTCTATATACTGTTGAACATTTTGCTTAGCTTCCCATTGAGAGGTTTCTAAATCAAAACCAGCGTGAATCGTATTGTCTTTGTCTACTGTTTTACTATAAAACTTAAATTCGTTATCTTTAGCCATGTCCTCTATCTCCTAACTAGGCAGCCGGTTCTGTATATGCTACAAAACGACCTGACTTTCCGATATAACCTAGCTGAGCGCCAGCTGGTGCGGCTGCTGGAGCAGCGGTTACTGCTACACTAGGCGTTCCCACTGATAGGTGGGTTAAAATATAGCTTGGCGAATTAGCAATCTTTGCTGTACGCCATACACATGTATCTGCGGGGTAAGTATTCCCGTTAGCTGTTTGAATAACTAGCATTTACTGTACTCCTTTTTATTTAACGGCAGTTATAGATTTTACCGCCTGATTTCTTATATACTGGATCTTCTTTAAGAGTTGATGGACCAGTACGTTCTGTATTCATTGGATGATTTGGATTTGCGTGACGTGGCTTTTTCTTAGGCATCGCCATTTTAACGCATTTTCCTGCCGCATTACACTTATCCGGATACGGGCAAGTTGGACAATTTTTCATTTAACTCTCCTACAGTAAAAATAGGGAGACCCTAGTTAGAGCCTCCCTAAAATTAAGTTCTACTCGAGGCCGTAGATGGCGCCACAACCATATGGGTTGCGAACTTCAAGAGTAAATTCTTCAACCATCATGCCGACAGTTGAGTCGCCTTTCTGGCCTACGTCTACTTCTGCAAGTGGACGCAGAGTAGCAATGTTAAACCACATTGGGTCATAGATCAACGCAGCAAAGTCAGCAACGTTAGTTACACCTGCACCTGAGTGAGCAACGTTGTCGTCACCGTCAAATGCAATGTTATTTGTAAGACCCATGATATAGTTAGGCATAACCATAATATCGCCAAAGTCTGACATGTACACGTCTACTGACTGACGCAGTTTGCCTGCCTCGTCAAGATTACGACGTACACCTGTATCGCCAACCATTAGGTCAGAGAAGTCACGACGCAGCTTTGGTGAAACCATAACGCGAGTAGCTTTACCACCTTCCTGGTAAATCTTTTGCATAACACTGTCAATATTAGCCAATGCTAGTGGATCACGATCAGGAGCAGTAGTTGAGCCGTTAATGCTTGAGCGAGCAATAGCTGTACCTGCAGCGTCTGCGCCAGCACCTGTGCCTGCAGCTGAAGGAGCTTGGAATTCACCTACGTAATCTACAGTAGCAGCAGCGTTAATAAACGACTGAAAGCCACCTGCAGAACGTGCAGTATTACCTTGAGAGCCTACTGCAGCGGACACGTTATAGCCATGAACCATATCATGCTCAACATCGCGACGCAGCTCTGTGCCACGCTTTTTCAGTTGATAAGCATACTCATCAGCAATACCAGCCTGATCTACTGCACGGCGTGTGCCTGATACAGCGATAGTCTTACCATTGATCTGAGTGTAGTTACCCAAACGAGAGCGTGTTGGGCCGCTTTCAGCAAACTTGTCGCCAACGGCAGGAGTGCCTGTTGCGCCACCAGATGCTGGCTCCAGAAAGTCTTGGCCTTCAGGAATCCGTGAAGAACCTGGGGCTTCAAGAGTATCTGTTTGCCACTCATGGTAAATAGCAGTTGCTTTGGTTTTACCAATAGATGAAATAAAAGGGGTCTCATCACGAGTAATCATCGTGATAAAGTTAGCAAGATCCTCACGTTGTGAGACATCTTTGTTAGACGCGCGAGCTGGTCCGGCTGGTCCACCTACACCGCGTACACCGAGAGTTGTAGCCATTTCTTATTACCTCCAAAACGGTACTAAAGATTTAAAGAGCGTTCTGCAAGGCCACGGAGAAAGTCCATTTGTTCTGATTCGTCTGCGTTACCACTAAGCACCCTATCTCGAGTTCTTTCGCTAGCTGCTTGTTTCTTTTTAGCAGCCGGCTTTGACTTCTTTAAAGGCGCCTTCTTAGCTACGACTGTTTTACGTTTAGCTGCGCCTTTACTTACACCTTGTTTTAGGCGTCTGTAATCGTCAACAAACTTTACAATCATAGGATCTGCAATCGCGTCTAAAACTTCTGCAGAAATACCTTCATCTAAGGCAAATTGCCTGATAGATTTTGCGGTATCTTCACTAAAGTCTGGAATTAGTGAAGGAATAGTCTCATTAAAATAGTCGATTTGTTCCTGCCACATTTGCTCACTTTGCTTTTGAACGTTTTGTTCTACCTGCTTCATAAGCTCTTCGCGATTATTTCTAGAAGTCCAATAATTTTTCTGAACCTGTTCACGCTTATCTTTAAGCTCACTTAGTTCATAATTATCGCCTTCTTCTCGGGCTTTTTCAATTTTAGCCTCGAGATCGTGGTATTCTTTCGCAAACTTTTGTTCGTCAGAATATAGGACAGCTGCTGAAGCTTGAGTAATACTTTCGATTTGTTCCAACTTTTGTTGGTACTCTTGCTCCATCTCCTGTCTTGCATCACCGAGTTCACGACCCTTCTTTGATAGATGTTGTTCAGTAGAGTAACCTTTAATAAGGTCACCAAAGGAAACTTCCGTATCTTCGCCGTCTATTTTAACAACTACTTTAGCCTCCAAGTCAAGATCGTCAGTAGAATAAACCTCTGCTTCTTGGGTAGCGGACTCATCGTCGGCATCCTCATCAGCGGTATCATCTTCTTCGTCTTCTACTTCCTCTTCAACTTCTTCAGTATCGTCTTCCTCTGACGCTTCGGGTACTTCTTCGTCAGATTCTTCCGTGTCTATTTGAGGTACCTCTTCCTGCTCGGGTAAAGATTCTGCATCAAGGAACGATGTGTTCCGCATAATGTTATCCAGAAGAGATGCTTCAGTTTGACTATCTGTAGCTACAGAGTCATCCAACTGGGTAGAGTCTGTTTGTGCTTCAGCCATATCTATTTAGCCTCCTTTTTCTTAGCAACTACTTTAGCTGCTACAGGTTGCTTACTAGAATTAATTTTTGCAGTATAATGTTTTTGCAATTCAATTAAATCTCGTAAATTAGCGGCGTTAATTTTAGCTTTGCCGCTACTACGCATTGAGTCATACTCAAGAAGATTAATCATATCAGTAACATTCTTAAGTAGCTTTTCATTATCAATTGTTCTCATCTTCGTCGTCCTCCATTAAATGTGGAATATTTTTACCATAGGTCTCAAAGCTTATTAGCTTTTCTTTTACACTACCTAAAGCCATAGCGGCTGAATACAGAAACTCTCGAGTCTTTGTCTCATGAGGATCTGTCTTTAACCATTCAATAAAATATTCCACTAAAACTTCACCATACGCTTCTTCAAAAAATTCGTCCCGCTCTTTGGCAGCGAAATGACCCTTAGTATGAGCCAATCGCGCCAATTCGTCGGGATGAACCTTATGTCTACCGTATGATTTATTATTACCCAGCCTCTTCTCGGCTGCCTTACGGTATTTATCCATTTATCATCCTTGTTTTTCAGCGGCCATCATAATGCCTTGAGCCATTTGAAGTATTTCATCAAAGCCCGGATGTGGCGGCATTTGAGCGCCTTCTTTTGTTGCTTTAATAGTAAGATCCGCCCACTCTTGGAAATGCTTATCAATAGATACTGCAAGCGCTCTTGCGTTATCTTCCATAGTATTTCTAGCTTGAGCAGTAGTATAGGCTACATTAGCTTGAGAAAGTTGAACATCAGCCTGAGCCTTTTGTTGTTCTATTTCTTTTGTCATTTGAGCCATCTTACTTTGCTGTTCTACAGCTTGCATAGCTTTTTGCTTAAACTCGTCAGTAGTATAATCTTCTAAAAAGTCATTACTGTCTAAGTTCATAGCTTCAATAAGCTTCGTAGCAAGAACTGCTGGTGCCTCTCTTTTAATAACCATGCCAGCGCCTTGCTGATTGAGAGCTGGCAGAACTTCTGCACCAATCTTAGATAACTTGTTAATCATTGACATATTAGAATTTTCGCCAATGTCCAAGAAAATCTGTACGTCCATCTTAGAAGGAAGTGCGTCCATATCTACTGAACCATATACGCCATCAAGATTGTAAGTATATTTTCCTTTCATATTCTTATGCATGGTTTCGTAGATGCCAGCAATTAACCGCTTAAAGCCTGTCTCTGCAAATCGCCGCGCAATATGTTGAATGCGCTTCTGGGCTGCGGATTGGACAGCGGAAAGTTTTTGTTCAGAGTTACCTGAAACGTATAATGTATCGTTCAAACCTTGAGCAGCTTTTGACATACCAGTAGCTTGTTCTTTTATTAACTGCAAGTGAGTCAACAGCGGAACAGTCCCGGTAGAAATAGCTTCTGGTGATAAGGTTTGAACTGCGCCAGTTGGGTTACCATTAGTAGGAATAATCTGCTTTGGCTTCATATTTTGAAGAGCAGAAAAATCTACTACGTTTGGATCAGCCAACTTAGGCGAATAATTAGTTAAATATGTATTTTCTACAAAGCCGCGTAAAATAGCAGTAGAAGCAAGAGTAGAGCTTCTAGTAAAGTCTGCCATTGATAGGCCATAAAATTCGTGTGGAATATCGAATGGAACGATAGAGGCCAGCGGAATAACGTCTGTATCTTCTTCATATAGTATATGACTTCCAACAACAATAAACCTCTTAAGCTCAGCTATACCGTCGCCATCACGATCAACTCTCAACCAGCACTCAGTAACAGTAACTTCTCTGTTTGCCTCTAACGGCATAATTTCGTGCTGCGTAGATCCCTGCCAATATTCTTGTCCGACAACATGTTTTCTAGCTGCAACATCTTGAGCGTATTTAGATGCTCCTAACCAGCTATCACTGTGTCCTAGCTCGTCCCAGCTTTCAATAGACTCTGCTACTTCTGGCCAATACTTTCGTATTTCAGAACGAGTCATGTCTGTTTGAATACCTACAAACTGCGACTCATCAATACTTTGACAATCTCTAGAAATTCTAAAATTTTCTGGTGGAATAAGCTCTACTTTTACGCGAGAATTATTTATTGTTTTTCTAACTCGCACATCAACGTACATTAGCTCAACAGCGTCTTCACCTGTTTGTTCGTCAATACGTGTAACGTTTTCAAACTGAAGTTCACCGATTATTTCAATGTTGTCGTCAGAAAGTAATTCGTCTAATTTAGCTTGACTTATTTCTTCGTATTCTTCAAATGCATAATCGTAATCTTCAACATAGTCCCATCTACAAACTGCATTTTTCCAAAGCAACGCAGACTTCATCCACTGTTGCATAAGTTCCCAACCATTATTCTTCTTAAATAAGCAATAGTTAGTTATAGCAGAAGCATCTTTCGCAGCTTTAAACGCGCCAGGACTATCGTCGTATGGCACGAAGCGCGCAAGCTTTTGATTATTCAAAAACAGATCTGATAATATAGCTGTGTAAGCCTCAATAACTTCAGTAGTTGAGGTATCTACAATTGACGAGACTCCTTGTGGAGTTAAATGTGCATCAGCTACTCCTGCATATTCGTAAGTAGCTTTCAGTCTTTCACGAGCCAAGTCAGAAGAGTTTAACCAATCTCCTGTAGAGTTTTGAACTCCGCTTTCAATAAGATTAATTAATTGTTCGTCTGTAATAGGCTCTTTGTATCCCATCGGGTCGGCCATCAGTATTTACCTCCCGTATTAGAATAAATCTTTTTACTATTTTCCAAGTCCTTGACAGTATAAGATCCTGGTTTAGACAGTTCTTTTGTACTTTCTTTTTTAGGTTTACTTGGCCTTTTAACTTCTTGTATGAATCTCGACATATACCGCTCCTGGGTTATTTACGCGCCTGCTTAGCTAAGTCTTTATCAGCTTTACCCCATACTGTGGGCTTTTTATTTATAAATGCGTTTACTCTAGCGTGGGCCCACTGTTGTGGCGACTTTACGCTAGGTCTATGACTTTGTCTGTATGCTGCCATTCCTCTATTAAACACTTTTCTAAGAACGCTTAACGGAAGGCCTGATTTTTTAGCTTTAGCTGCTAATGAGCTTTTAACGTTAGACATTACCACTTCACCTTATCAGCCCAATACGCGGCTGACAGAGGACCTCTCGCTATGTTTTTACGATGACGCGCCTTAAACGATCTACGCCTAGCTTTGTCCTTTTTTGACTGAGGATTTTTACCTGCGCCGCTTACTCCTTGCTGGCCAAACCTAATTAGCTTCGGATTTCCAGTCTTAGGATTACGAACAGCTACGGCATGAGACGAGCCGGAATGTCCCGGTGTTCTTTTTGGTTTATTGAGACCACTAAAGGTTTCTCCTCCGACTTCGATCGACATTTCCAGCCTCCTCTATTTGTTCTAATGTTCTACCACATCCGATACAATAGCGACCCGTAGGATCTAACTTGCAAATCTTTACACACGGACTTTTCATGTCTCCAGTGCTCCAACAATACCGCATTTGTATTCAACAGATGCCCAACTACCATCTTTAGGTATATCTTCGTATATTTGTTTATAGCGTAAACATTCGTTTTCTTTATCAAACCATTGTACCGTTTGATTAAAACATTTACCATCTGCAGTGCATACAGTTAATACTAGCGCCCAAATCATTATATTCATGGCTTTAAATCCTTATGTTCATGACCCATCCATATTCCGAATACGCCGGTCATAACACCCATAACTACGGATACAAAGGCCGACTGTGCGCCTGTTGGTTCAGGTAAAGCCATAAACCATTCAGCGCATCGCCAAGACATGAGTGTAGAAACCAACATCATAAATCGAGGAAGTATTTTCCAACGTAAAAAGGTCTCTACACTCATATATCGTCTCCTATGCTACTTCTTTTTCAAGCAGCTCAATTTCTTCTCGAAGCGCCTTTAGTCGCCTCTTCTTTTGAATCTGTTCTCGTTCTTCTGGTGATACATGCCTTTCAATATGCATGCGACCTAAACCATCGTGATAAATATCAATGCGATCTCCTGCCGCATAGTCTTCTTCTAAGACCCATGTTTTCTTAAACATTAACATAGTTTTCTCCTGTACTATATTTATATTGAGTTAAATGGCGGATTTTTCCCCTACTTCCGCCGGAGTAGTGAGGACAACGGGAACTAGTTTAGGACGGATCTGTCTCCTTCAAATCCGAACCCTAATTCTTCTATTGCCTTCTGAAGCTCTTCATCTGACATGTCGCTAGTCTTAGTAACTTGCGTAATATCCTGTCTTTGAAGTTTCGGCGCCTCAAATTCTGCGAGAACAGTAGCTAGACGAGTAGCTTCATCCATGTCTTCGACTGCAAGAGCTTTCATCATTGCAACCTTTAGCACGTCTAACGCGCTTGGAGCTTCGTCTTTTAATTCGTCTCTTAATTCTTTCCAATCACTCATAGATAGTTTTAGCGCTTCTCGCGCCTCTTTGTTCGCTTTGCGCGCTATAACAGAGTTGCGTTGTCCCTCGCGCGCACCTTCTCGAGTGAAGGGTTTCAAGTTCTTCAAAGAATTCGGATGCATTTTTCCGTCTCTACTCATTTGAATTCCCTCTCTTGTAATACGCACTGACATAAGTCAACTCTATGTCCACACCTAGTTCTATACCAGTCCTCATGTACATAGCTTTCTGCGTGTTCTGATCCTTCTTGTGGTGCTATAAACTCAGGAACTATTAGCCATTCTATAGCATAATTAGGAACCTCAGTATACCGCACATACTTTCGCCACTTATTACCTTTACTGTCTCGCCATACAAGCTTTGTTCTAGGTAAATCATTTGGCGGATAATCTCTTATAGGGGACACTATATCCATGCCGTATTATCTTCTAAATTGTTTTGCCACCTTTGATTCCATGCAACCTTATGCGTAACTATTTTATCCCAATGAGTTCTTAAAACCTCTAATGCAATAGCTAATGACATGACTGTATCATCATGACATCCTGGTGCAGCCTCAGTCTTACCTGTTTCAGTAGCAGTATAATCTTTAAGTTCTTGTATCATGATAGGACACGGAACATATACGTCCTCGTTTTCAATAGCATTCTTTAAATTACCTATAATCGTACTCTTAGTTGCTGTTGTAGTCCTAAATCCTAATCTTTCGCCTTCTTCTTTATTAATAGCTGCAATCTTTGTTTGCCTATACAGGTTTACATAGCTCAAATCATCAAGCTTTTGCAAAGTTGCAATACCCATTGAATTACTTTCAACAGCGAGCAAGGCATTATTATAATACCTGCCTAAATAAAAAAGCAAATCACCAAACTTACTAGGATCTATACGATTGTTTCTATATAGAGCAACAACCTGTCTATCCTTACTTAGAACAACCGCTGAGCTATAGTCTTGACCTACGCCTAAAGATACATCAGCTCCTATTACGTAGGGCTCGTGGGTGCCTGGATAATTATAGACTTCTAAATCGCCTTCTGAACTATCTTGCCAAATCTTCGAGTCTAGATCGAACCTCATCTTTTTCAAGTATGCAGATGGCTCCATGTCTATTAGCTTCTTCATATCAAAGACGCTTGATCCTGAAACAAGAAACGCTTCTTCCGCGTAGGCCGGGTATTCTTGCATAAACTTTCTTTCGCCCGACTCCGCGATCTTAAGACGGCGCCAGTATAGCTGGTCATAGTCAAGCCCAAACTCTTTAATAAGCCCTTCTTCTTGAGTATCTGGCTCAAAAGACTCGGGAGCCTCCCTTCTATACTCGGAAGTAATGAACCATGGCAAAAAGATCGGAACATACTCTGACTCGCCTCTCTCGTAGCCTTGTACAGCAGAGCGCCAGAGTCTATAGAACTCACCCGACGCGCCATTAGCCGTACTCTCAAGTATAACTTCCGTTCCATCAGCTTGGGAAATACCTTGGAATAATCCTGCAAGGATCTTCTCATCAAATGTCCAGAATGCCACCTCCGATAGGTGAGCAATTGATGGAGTAGTACCTCTGCCGGCTTCTGGCGAACCAGCCGTGTATAGCCTATAACCTGCTTGATTGTGCTCAAATTTAATCTCCTTCGCGTTTGATGCTACTAGTGATGGCCTAAACTCATCATCCATATACTGAATAAGGTTTTTGCTCATAGTAAACAATGCGTCTGAAGTCGCGCTATCATGCGCCATTACTACAGACCTCGCGTGCGGAGTAAAATAACTCTTCCATGCAGTGCGAGCAGTACAATAAGTAGATATGCCTTGCTGTCTGGCTTTTAATATAATAGCCCTAACCTTCTTATCTTTAGCTAACTGCTCTTCTAGTTTTGTGTTAATTACATCTTGAGCCTCATTAAAAGTAAAAGGTACAAAACCTTTCTTAGCGTCTTTAGTAATAATCTTTACCTGATCTTCAGCAAACGCCTTAAAATTAGTCTCATACTCTTTTATAAGCTTACGCTTTCGAGCCTCTTTCAATAAAGCTAATTTCTTCCTGTTATCCACGCCCTGTCCTCCTACCCTTTCTAGTGTAACTACCTTTACCTTTCTTAGGCTTAACAACTTGTGGTGGCTTCCTCAAAGATAACATACTTCTAGCCACTGGGTTTATTTTGCGTATCATTTTTATCTCCACCGAGATTTCTCTTATAGGAGACACAACTGACTATTTTTTAATCAGCCCCGGAAACCCGGGATATTTTTCTGGCGAGGTTTAGACCCTTATATAAAGAGATTAAGCCCGAAAAAATTAGTCTCTCTATATATACATCTATATATTCTTGTACCCCCTATTCCTATATATACGCTTTAGTCTCTTCAACATCTTATCTAGTTTGTCTGCAGGGAAAAAATATACATTTTTTCTCTCGTACATATTATATACAACAACTATATAATATCTTCAAACCCCATACCCTAAGACCGGTCTGGGATCTTTAACTTGACATAGGAGGTACAAATGTCAAACAATCCATCAAACAACAAGGTCATTCCACAAAAGGATATTTGCGCTCGTGGATATGACGAAGATGAAACTATCAATGAATCACTTGTCGAGGTAGATGGTCAACTCTGCTTATTTGATCTTGACAATGATCCACATCCATTCTAACAGTAAAGGCGGTCTGGCTTCGGTCAGGCTGCCTTACATTTTTTCCAAAGCCGTTGAGCGAAGTAGGGCAGGTACCTCCGTCATGCGTTTGCTCCGGCTTGGGCGCCACATGCGTGTCGCTTCTAGTACATACATCATGCTAAGAAAGGAATCCAATCATGCATGAATCAATCTTTGACTACGTGTTTGAAGCCTTTGGCATCGCCCTGGGTGTAGACGAAATCTTTCACATCATTGCCAACGGTATTGATGTTGATACATATGTGGAGGTCAACTATGGATCTTAATCTAGAACCTGCACTTGTCATCGCTACATACGTCTTCTTGGCGTTTGTTGTAGCAGCTATAACCTCTTGCGTAGGCGTAGCTTTCTATGCCTATGCTTCCATGATTAAACAGAGTCTAAAATGATGCCAGTTAGTTTCTGGGTCTGCTTGGCCTTTGTTATCATAGGGCTAATCGTATTGCAAGAACGCAGGTAGGGTGCCGGATGCCCGTCACCTTCTGTGCAACAATCAATTCATACGATTGCTCTGCTTCATTAAATTCTGGTCGTGTATGCCTATGTGCAGCCAGTCTTAGCCTTTTGGCGATCATAGGAGGTAACCAGTTTTGGTTCAAGTCCTAATGCATGACTCTAGAACTGCATTGATGCCCTGAGTAAGGCTTAAAACTGCTCACTTACATTGCGTGCTGTAGAACCGCTACAGTTTATCTCTGAAACTCAGACACAATAGTCTGTACCCTCTGTGTTGCAAACTACGACTAGCATATTGGAAAAGCGTCTAGCCTAGAAATAGGACACATGGTGACTGAATGAAAAAACGTGGAAGCTCGGTGAGAGCGCAATGTATCTTTGTCTCAAACTTGTCTAAAGGAAGGTCTAAAAATGTCAGAATATCCTCGTTCAATAATCATCGAAAACGTAACTGCTAAGTGGTGTAAAATCTCAGGTGATGATGCGCCTGTGAATTCATTCAAATCGAAGCAGTGGGAAATGCAGATTCAAACCAAAGATCCTGCAAAAGCTGATGAAATGAGAGAGTATGGTCTTAACGTCAAAGAAGCAAAAGAAGATTCACCAGACGCTGGTACATTTTCTGTGCAACTGAAACGTAAAGGTCTAAAAGCCGATGGTACACCAAATACACCAGTGAAAATCGTCGATGCGCAACTTCAGCCTATGTCCGGTGAAAACATCGGTAATGGCTCGACTGTCAACGTTAATTTGTGGCAGTATGCGTATGAAGCGCCTGGTCGTAAAGGTATCGCGACTTCTCTGACTGCTGTTCAAGTAACTAAGCTTGAAGAGTACACACCAAGCGTAGGTTTTACAGCTGTGCCAGTTGAAAAGCCTGCAGAGAATGGTGAAATGCCGTTCTAAAATCTTGGTCCTGCGCATGACCTAAAACTGCGCCTTTATTTTTCTTCGAAGCTGGCTTACGAGGGTCAGTGTACAGCTGAAACTGTGCAGCGTAGGATAGAAGGCTTTGGTATGGCGACGTACATTGTCTGTTCTTACATCTCGTCCGTTTCATGGTTAGGCAAATCCGCACTGGAATTATCCAGGCCTAACGATGCAGAGTCGGCCTCGGTCGTAAAGCGGTGGTAACTGAAAGGAGAACCTGACCACGTCCAGTGGGAGGGGAATAGGTCGTCGATGAGGGAAACCTTGTCGGCGGCCTGTTTAGGTCTGTAGTACCGTCTTGCAGTATGGGTGTCAGATGCCTGCCACCACTCGTGTAGTTATTAGTAATCTTAGGAGATGTATGTAATGATGTATATAGGTATTCTTGCAGTGATCATGTGTGCTGTTATCGTGTACGGAGTTCGGAATTATTAAAATAAACACCGAAGGGCGACCGTTGCATGCACGTGAAAAGCTATAAGAAACCGATGGGTGGGCCATAGGCATGGCCATTGGGTGATTCCAGTGGCAATTTACATGTACTCTATGCACCCGAGATAACGGCTTACGGCGTGTCCCCTATTAGAAGAAGGGAGCGAGAGGCTGGGCCTGGGCTTAGGGTTATACTCTAGTCTGTATCTAGAACATGAGAAAGGAATAGTAACATGAATGTTCTAAGAAATGTAATGAATCCTGTTATTAGTCAAATCGAGAGATGGATAGAAGTAGCAAACAAAGAGGATAACCATGAAGCGGCTAACGCTTACCGTGACTGTATACATAGTATGACTTCAGCAATTCAAGATCATGAGTACATGGTTATCGAGTCTGCAATGTTGAATGTAGAAGAGTGTATAAGGAACGACTTTAGTTATAGTATTGATGCTGCTGTAAGTGAGGCTAGAGATGCTGTGACTGCAGCTTATGAGCAGGTTCAAGAAGAAGTACGAGATAGTTTGCTTGATCAGTTAGAGCATAGTTATGATTGGACCGAAGAGATGCGGGAAGAGCTTGTAGATCATTCCATGGAACGAGCAGATGAAGTAGTAAGAGAGATGTTTAATGAGGAGGGTCTCGATGTTTAATAAGCTATTAGACGAGGAAGATGATAAGCCAGATATGGTAAATAGTCCTGCTCATTACAATCAAGGTAGTATTGAGTGTATTGATGCGATTGCTGCTTGTCTTGAGCAAGATGAAGGTTTCGAGTTTTATCTTCATGGCAACGCATTGAAATATCTGTGGCGTTTCCGTTATAAAGGCGGCATAGAAGACTTGGAGAAATGCGAATGGTATCTAAAGAGATTGATGCAGGAGACAAGGTATCCATAATTAAGTCAAAGAAAACTTTAGCAAGACTTCATAACGATAGAAATTTATCGCCAATTAATTTACAAAGGAAGGACAGTAAAGATGGCAAATTATCAAAACACAAAACTTCGTAAGTCAGACACAGGAACATACAATCGTAGCGAAGCATATCGCTTTACAGTTAAAGATAAATCAGATCCTGAGTTGGCGAGTTTGAAACTTAGTGTACGTGAATACAATAAGAAGTTAGATAGATATTCATGGTTAGGTGCTAAAAAGCGTGTTATGTTAATGGCTCGTGGTCCACGTCGTAAGGCTGATGGTAGTATGGTTCATTATAACGCTGATCAAAGCCTACGTCATGAATATGCTACTCATTTTGATGTGTATGTACATGATGTAGCATAATAAATAGGAGTAATATAATGGTTTTAGATTTTCCGCTAAATAATCGTATGTATAGTGTATGGATGGCTCGAGCAGCGGGTCGATTAGTTTCTAAGTATGATATGACTGAGGACCATATTGAGTATTACCAAGTACTTGACTGTATTTCCGATGAAATAGCGGAAGATGCTAAAGACTGGACGGGAGAGGATATTGACGCTTTTGTTGATAGCTTCTTCCGTACTATTACTATTGAGATCTCTTACGGTGATAACGATAATGACTGATAATGAGAGATACTATGCGTATATGTTACGAAGAATGAGAGAGGAAGACGATAAAATGGCTAAGAAAGCAGAATCGTTGAGTGATTTACTCGAAGCAGCTTATGAAGATGACAGCGATTTTCTTACGGAAACGTTTCATGAGCTTGACCGTCTTGATGATGAAGATAGCTATTACGAGCGCGCAATTGAAGTGCTTGAAGAGTGTGGCTCTCTTATGGCTAGTAAGGGAGTAGATTATCAAGGAGGTTCAGTAAAGGATGATGACTATTATCCTCATGGTTGGCGCAGTTTTGATACTATGCTAACAACTAAAGTGTTGCGGTTTAGATCAGTCATGGAACAGAAAGGTTCAGTAAACTTTGATACTGCTGACGACTGTTTACGAGACTTGATTAACTACGCAGCAAGAGCTATCGTATGGATGGAAAGGAATAAGTAATGTACATTAAAGTCTTAAAAGCAATTAACACAGCTGCATGGGGAATTCTAATTGGCCTTCTTATGGTTCTAGTAGACTTCTATTTAATTCCAGGAGGACTGTACTAATGATAACACCAGTAATTTTTACAAGAGGCAGAGTAGATAATCAAGTTACTCTGTCTCAAATGCCAAAGACTATACAAAATATTACGACTCTGCTGGTTTATCCCGAAGAGTACGATGCTCATATGGAACGGTATGGATCTATCTGTAATGTAAAGGCATGTCCTGACGAGGTTCGAGGGATCGCTAAACGACGTGAGTGGGCAGCCAAAGAGCTCGGTATGGAGTTTATTCAATGGCAAATGGATGATGACTTAACATTTTGTAAGGCTAAAGATGACGGCATGGACGGGTCATGGCCTTTTTTGAAATTTACCGCCATGGAAGAGGAAGATTGGAATGTTTTGTTTAAAGATATTCAAACCGCGTGTGACGTCGGCTTCAGAGTTGGAGGACTTGGACAGAGAATCTCTCCGGCTGGGATTAGCGATTTTCCTGGTGGTGTTAATTCTCGTGTGTACACTAATACTTGGTTTGATTTTAGCGTAATAAACCCACATAACTATGACTGGATTGGAGAACAATGGCAAGAAGACGAGTTTTTGCCTGAAGATTTTCATATTCAATGTCAAATGGTAAAGGCCGGATATCCTGTACTTAACATGAATAAGTTTGCTAGTGCAGGTAATAAGACACAAGCAGCAGGTGGCTGTGCTACAACTCGCACTACAGATAATCACAACAAAGGCATGGAAAGATTTGCTGAAGTGTGGTCTGACTGCGCTACATTACGTTGGAAAGATGGCTGGGAAAAGGGCACTAAGAAAGCGGCGTTGACTATCCGTCTTGGCAAGCTATGGCCTCATGAGAAAACCGTCTTGTTAGAAATGGAAGACCGTCTTAGAGCAGAGCTTGGCGCACCAACAAAAGCACGCGCAAAAGAGCTACAAAAGATAGCTAATGAAAAGAGAAAGGAACTTCAAGAAAATGGATGATGATAAAGCTTTTATACTTAAGCTAATAAGACATTTAAAGATGGGACTTGACTCTATTGAGCGCATCGATCATGAAGGAGTACAAGCAGATCTATGGTCTGCTTATGCTACAATCGAAGACTTGATACAAGATGTAACATTTACCTACAACGAAGTGGAAGAGATTTATAATGATTACGAATAATGTAGGAGACGTTAGAAAAACTTTTGCAATTATGTACATGCACAATGAGCATGAACGACATAAAGAAAATATGCTTGAAATTATAGGAGCCTCTTTTATAGCGAACAGAGACTCTATTTTTGGCGAGCCTAACGTGGCATATCAAATAGCTGAATGTGATTGGTATGATACGCAAGAGTGTAATGTAAACCGTCTTCAAGATTTATACGGCAAAGTACCTGTAATTTGGAAAACTCATGCGGCAAATAGTCGTGGTGATATAAACTCTAACTACGGTTGGATGGTTTACAGTAAAGAAAACGGATCTCAATACGATAATGTATTACGAGAACTAAAAACTAATCCAAACAGTAGACGTGCTTCAATGATTTATCAAAGACCGTCTATGCATGTTGATTACCGTAAAGATGGTATCAACGACTTTTGCTGTACAAACGCTGTTACTTATTACATTGACAATGATAACTATCTTAATTGCGTAGTTCAAATGAGAAGTAATGACGCAGTTTTTGGCTATCTTAATGACAAGTATTGGCAAGTAAGAGTTCTAGAAAGATTGGCCACTGACCTTGACCTTAGTGTTGGTGACATCTTTTGGCAAGCTCAAAGCCTTCACATTTATCCACGACATTTTCATCATGTAAAAGAGTGGTGTGAGAAAAACCTTTAATGGACTTATTAGAGTCATGGACGCATTGGTGGTTGCTGCTTATGGTAACCATCAATACGTTTCTAAACTTGATAGTTTTCTTTAAACATCGTTTCAGAAAGGGAAAAGATGAATAGGTTTATTATCGACATAGAACCTGACGCGATTGCTCAGCAACTATGTGACAAACATATTGTAAAGATGCCGTTGGAAGAGGCTCAAATGCTTTGTACCGTCTTGCATCTTCACGCTCCTGGTTTTGCTAAACAGCGAGAACTGTATCGTGCAGTACATAAGAACCATCCATGTACTAAGTGGGCTGGTGAAACAAGAGCTAATTACCGTTGGGCTTGGAGATTGTACGATGCTATGCTAAAGGAGTATACTTTTAGATACGGTAAACAACACGGAGCAGGTAAGCACCGTCTTTTGTTAAAGCATGCAAACGTTTTAGTACCGCAAGGTCCTTTAACTCAGCATCCACAATGTTTTAGTGGTCACGATGACTTGAAGACAGACGAGTTCTGGCCTGTAAATGCTTATCGTGGTTTCTATAAACGAGATAAAATTAGATTTGCAAAATATAAAGAAAGGGAGATACCGCATTGGCTAAAAGAACAAGTACATGGGTAAAAGACATTCATGAAATGCATGAAAAGTTTGGCGTTCATGAATGGTTGGCGTTTAAACAGTTCGATCAAGAATATAACGTACTAAACCAGTTTCTAGCTTTTCGCATTAACTTTTTAGAGGAAGAACTCAATGAAACACGTGAAGCTTTTGTTAATAAAGACGCAGAAGAGATTA
>Ga0255743_10001966_pt1 | contig 17248 bp, 17 predicted proteins | sample 101ome_19_FD_179950 | JGI IMG/M metagenome (GOLD analysis project Ga0255743, IMG submission 179950) | Coastal salt marsh microbial communities from the Groves Creek Marsh, Skidaway Island, Georgia - 101405AT metaG (version 2) | ecosystem: Environmental > Aquatic > Marine > Intertidal zone >... | reverse complement strand
AATATTTCTTTATTGCTGACTTTGATATTATTGACAGTTCAGTTGTATTATCTGCTATGAGCATGGCTTTCTTTTCCTTAAGTATAGGCATGGGATCTTTAATGGTTTATGGTTCATATCTTCCAGATGATACATCTATATTCCAAGTTAGTTCTGCTGTAGCCTTCTTTGATACATTAGTAGCTATCTTGGCAGGCATTATAATTTTTCCTATTGTATTTACATATAATCTAGATCCAAATACTGCTGGACCAGGTCTAATATTTGAAACACTTCCAATCGCATTTGGATCGATGCATTATGGTACTATTATTTCTACAGCCTTTTTTGTACTTCTATTTTTTGCTGCTATAACGTCATCAATTTCACTTATTGAGCCAGCAATTACGTTCGTTGTAGAAAAGTTCTATGTTTCAAGGCTGTATGCGACAAATATACTCGGTGTTATTACATGGTTTTTAGGAATATTTACAGTTCTTTCATTTAATAGTCTCTCTGAATTTACATTTTTTGGTATGACTATCTTTGATAACTTAGACTATCTAACCTCTAAAATAATGTTACCTCTTGGAGGATTGTTAATGGCATTGTTTGTTGGGTATATTGTTAAAAAATCTATTGTGGTGAGAGAATTAAATGCTAATGAAAGACTCGTAGAGTTCTGGTTTATAATAATTAAAGTATTATCACCATTATTGTTGATTCTAATATTCATTCAAGGAATTTTATAATTATGAAAAAAATTTATAAAGAAGAAGAAATTAATGTAACTATGCCAACAATCTTTAATCTTATAAATAATATTGAGGAATATCCTAAATTTCTTCCTTGGTGCAAAAAAACAGAAGTAACAAAGGAATCAGAAAATTCTCAAATTGGAAAAATTTTTATTTCAAAAAGTTTTATAAACTGGAGCTTCTCTACAAAAAATATAATTGTTAGAAATAAATCAATTTCATTATCTCTAATAGATGGTCCATTTGATAACCTTGATGGTAGTTGGAACTTTAAAAAGATTGATGATAATAACACTCATGTTTCTCTTGAAATTAATTATAAATTCAAAAACTCTTTAATTGAATTATCTATTGAACCTATATTCACAACTATTATGAATTCAATCCTCGAGTCTTTTGTAGATCAAGCTTTTAAAATTAAATACAATGATTAATATAATTATCAGTGATGCAACTACTAATAACCATACCCTTAATCTTAAAATAAATAATGGAACAACTATTGAAATGTTGATAACTAATATTTTAATGAAAGATATAAATAGCTGTAAAGTAGGCGTTTATGGAAAACTCAAAGAACTTACTTATACACTTCAGGATAAAGATAGGGTAGAATTTTATGAGGACATTTTGGTGGACCCAAAAATAAATCGCAGAAATAGAGTAAAATAATGACTTCTCAGAATACTAAAGAAGATAATATTAATAAACTCAAGGAAGCTGGATTAAAAGTTACACACTCACGTTGCAAAATATTAGAGATTTTTCAATCATCACCAGACGAGCATTATACTGCTGACAAACTTAAAGACCTGCTGGCTGACAGCGGCGAGACGATTGGCTTAGCAACAATTTATAGAGTACTTACTCAGTTAGAAATGGCAGATCTCATTCAGAAAAATAATTTTGACGATAATCAGTCAGCATATGAAATAAAAAAATCTCATCATGATCATTTAATTTGCACTAAATGTGGAAATATAATTGAGTTTGTCAATTCCGATTTAGAGAAACTTCAAGAACGAATTTCAAAGGAGTATAATTTCTCACTAGAGTCACACGTAATGACACTTTTTGGCAGCTGCAATAATGAAAATTGTAAACACCTCAAGAATAAATAAAACTAAGGTTTATTATCATATCTTAATTTCTTAGATAACATTTTAAAGTAATCATAATCACATGGATGTATAATTCGGAGTTGTCTTGCAGCTTTTTTAATCAAAATAGTATCAGGACATTTGATAGTCAGGTTATTTGCACCATCAAATGTAACTTGAGAATCTTCAATCGATTTTTTATTTAATTTAATTGATATGTTGTCAGTATTATTAATTATAACTGATCTTTGTCCATACGAATGTGGGGCGATTGGCACTATACACATAACATTTGATTGTGGACTAACTATAGGACAACCATTTGACATTGCGTAAGCAGTCGATCCTGTTGGTGTCGAAATAATAACACCATCAGATCTTTGTTTATTGATAAGGTTTTGATTTACATAAATCTCCATTTCAATCATTTTCAAATTGCCACAATTATTTATAACTATATCGTTCAAAGATATCGATTTATGCTGAATTTCATTAGAAATGACAGAACCTGATAATAATGTTCTTTTATCAACAACATAATTACCATCAAGTATTTCAAGTATTTTAGATTGAAAATGCTTTTTATCAAGATCAGCCAAGAACCCGATTCTACCAAAATTAAGACCCAAAACAGGAACTGCTTTTTTGTACGCATATTTTGAAGCAGAAATAAATACACCATCACCGCCAATAGATAAAACAAGGTCATATTTTTTCTTGTTAATACTAGTATCTTTAGATTCGAGTGCATAAATATCAACACAAGAGCTTTTTTTTGAGAGGTACTTTATGACATCTTTTGTTTCAGTTTTTTCAATAAAAATAGATGACGTATAGATTAGAATTTTTTTAAATTTTTTCAATACTATCTCCTACTAAAAAACTCAATAATGTATTATAAATACATATGTATAACTTTACAGAAGAATTAAAAAAAATACATGTTTTCTTCATAAAACATAAGTTATCTATAGCTACCGCTGAATCATGTACCGGAGGATTTATTTCCAAATCAATAACTGATTTAACAAACTCATCTAAATACTATAAAGGTTCGATAATTGCCTACTCAAATGAAGTAAAAGTAAATCTTTTAGGTATACCAGACAATATTATCAATAATCATGGGGCAGTCTCTGAGAAAGTCTCAACGGAGATGGCGCGAGGGTTATTAAAAGTTTTGAAGTCAGATATCGCTTTGTCCGCTACCGGTATAATGGAAAAGAATGATGATTACTCTTCGAAAGAACCTCAAGTTTTTATAACTATAAAATCATCACAGTATCAGAGCACTTATTTTGAGGAACTTTATGGCAGTAGAGATGATAATCGTAAAAAAACAGTATATTTTGCTTTTAATTGTTTATCCGATTTCATTAACAAAAATTACTTGCTATCATAGATTATTCAAAGTTCACCTGAGGAGTAATATGGAAGAGAACACAAAAAAAGCATTGGATTCAGCTATTAGCCAAATTGAAAAAGACCATGGAAAAGGCGCATTAATGAAATTAGGCGCTGGATCCGCTTATCCTGACATTGAATCCATATCTACGGGCTCATTAACACTAGATACAGCTCTTGGAATAGGGGGATTACCCAAAGGGCGAGTTGTAGAGATATATGGGCCAGAATCATCTGGAAAAACTACTATGGCTCTTCAAGTTATAGCACAAGCACAAAAACAAGGTGGTACAGCTGCATTCATAGATGCTGAACATGCATTAGATCCAAAGTATGCTGAAAATTTAGGTGTTAATATTGACGAGCTTCTTTTATCTCAACCAGATTCTGGTGAGCAGGCTTTAGAAATTACAGATACTCTCGTACGTTCAGGTGCAATATCTACACTTGTAGTAGATTCTGTTGCAGCATTGACGCCTAAGGCGGAAATAGATGGAGATATGGGAGACTCACACATGGGTTTACAAGCTCGACTAATGTCGCAAGCTTTAAGGAAATTGACTGCGAATATTAAAAAGTCAAACACATTACTAATTTTTATTAATCAAATTCGAATGAAAATAGGCGTAATGTTTGGAAGCCCTGAGACTACAACTGGCGGTAATGCACTAAAATTTTATTCATCTGTAAGAATGGACATTAGAAGAGTAGGCGCTATCAAACAAGGCGATGAAATAATTGGAAATGAAACTAGAGTCAAAGTTGTAAAGAATAAAGTCGCACCACCTTTTAAGATTGCAGAATTCGACATCTATTATGGACAAGGTGTATCTAAAGAGTCTGAATTAATTGATTTAGGTGTTAAGCACAACATAGTTGATAAAGCCGGTGCATGGTATAGCTATGGCAGCGAGAGAATTGGGCAAGGGAAAGAAAATTCTCGTATCTTCTTAAAAGATAATCCGGATATTGCTAAAGATATTGAAGATAAAATTATTGCAGCAACAACAGGCAAAGAGGTTACAAAAGAAGATAACAAGAACGATGTCAAAGAATCTGAATAGTGATATTACGAAACTTATTACAAAGTACTTGAGCATAAGAGAACACTCGAAATTAGAACTCAAAAATAAACTTTTTTCAAAAGGATTTGAGAGCGATCAAATCGACGTTTGTCTAAATGAATTTTCTTTGAAGAATATTCAGTGCGATGTAAGATTTACTGAAGAATTCATTAGATCAAGATTAAAAAAGAATAAAGGACCTAGATTGATATCATCTGAATTATCTGCAAGAGGAATATCAGATAGTCTAATCAATAATAAGCTTTACGAAATATCAGATGAAATTTGGCAGTCATGTGCCTTTAATGCGTTAGAAAAAAAAATAAAGGGAGCATCATCTGATATTAATAAGGAAAAAATATATTCCTTTTTAATTGGTCGAGGCTTTGATCATAAAATGATAAAATATGTTTTAGATGAATACAAAGATGAATGTTAAAAAGCTCTTTATAGATTACTTTAAAAGTAAAGGGCATGTAGAATATTCATCAAGCCCACTAATTCCCAATAATGACAAATCTTTATTATTTGTTAATTCTGGTATGGTGCAATTTAAAGATATTTTCCTAGGTAATGTAAAACCAAAAGATAAAGCAATTGTCTCCTGTCAGAAATGCATGAGAGCAGGTGGCAAACATAATGATTTAGATAATATTGGCTTCACTACCAGACATCACTCATTTTTTGAAATGTTAGGAAATTTTAGTTTTGGAGATTACTTTAAAGAAAATGCCATTGAATATGCTTGGGACTTTCTTATAAATAATCTATCACTTGATTCAGAAAAACTTTATGTATCTGTTCATGAATCTGATGAAGAATCAAAGAATATATGGATTGATAAAATAAAGATTAATCCAAATAAAATTTTAGTATTAGGAGATGAGGATAACTTTTGGCAAATGGGTGAGACTGGACCTTGTGGACCTTGTTCTGAAATATATTATGATCTTGGGGATAAATATGATGGCGTGCTTCCAACAAAAGGAGATCCTAAAGATAGATATATTGAAATATGGAATCTTGTATTTACACAATACAATAAAACCTCTTCAGGTAATCTAGAAGAACTTCCTCAAAAATGTGTTGATACAGGTATGGGCTTAGAGAGAATTCAAGCTATCGTGGAAGGATTATCAGACAATTATGATTCTTCAATTTTTTATGAATTAAATAAATTTATCAATTCCAGAATTAAACTTACTGGTAATTCAAAATATGTAAAGAAAATCCTATTGGACCACATACGCGCTTGCTGCCATCTGATAAATGATAATGTAATACCTGATCGAGAAGGGAGAGGCTACGTATTGAGAAGAATATTGAGAAGATCCTCTCGTTTTCTATACAAACATAATATCAAAGATCCATTTTTATTTGAATGTTCAGAGGTTATCTGTAATACGAGTTCAGACTTTCCAGATCTTAAAAAAAATATAAATAAAATTTCAGAAACTATTAAAACTGAAGAAATAAAATATCTTAAAACACTTGGTAAAGGTATTGATATGATTGATGCACACTTAAAAAACAATGCTACTCTTGATGCAGATACGATATTTACTCTTTATGACACATATGGATTTCCTTATGAAATTACAGAAGAGATAGCTCTCGAAAACAAAATATCATTGGATAAGAAAGGCTATGAAAAATTAATGTTGGCTCAAAAAGAAAAAGCTAGAGGAAGCAAATCATTTAAAGATAAATCAATTCTTAAATTAAATACTAATCATAAAACAAACTTTATTGGATACAGTAAGAACAACCAAAAAGCAAAAATATTAGCAATTTATCATGAAAACAATGATGTTAAGGAAGCGTCATCAATAAATTATAATTATTCCATAATTCTCTCTGATACATGCCTCTACCCAGAAGGTGGTGGACAGATTTCGGATGTAGGAAAAATATCATTAGCAGATTCTGAGTTTAAAGTAGTAGATGTTCAAAAAATTAATAATATTATTATTCATGAATGTATTTTAGTTTCAGGTAAATTTCACGTAAACGATAATGTAGTTTCAAGTTATGATGCAATTCATAGGAAAAAAGTTGCATGTAATCATTCATCAACACATCTTCTGCATCATTACCTTAGAGATATTTTAGGGGAACATGTCCAGCAAAGAGGCTCATCAGTTTCACAAACTGGATTCAGATTTGATTTTACGCACAACAAACCGCTAAGTGAAAATGAAATAGATAATATAGAACAGTCTATTAACGGTGAAATTGATAAATCATATGTTACTAAGAGTAAAATAGTAAGTTATGACAAAGCAATTGAATCGGGTGCTCTCGCTTTTTTTGATGAAAAATACGATAGTGATGTTCGAGTAGTTAATGTAGGGAAAGACTCGGTCGAATTATGTGGCGGTACACATGTTGAATCTACTTCTGAAATTGGAGCTTTTAAGATAATAAATCAGTCCAGTGTAGCTAACGGGGTAAGACGAATTGAATGTGTGACGGGACCTTGTGTAGTTAATTATCTAAATGAAAATATTTCTATCCTTAATAAAGTTTGTAAAGAGTTTCAAGCTACACCTGATAATATTATCAATAAGATTAATCTTCTGAAAAAAAATAATAAAGATCTTAAGAATAAAAATATTTTGTATTCGAAAGATTATTTAACAAACTTATTTTTAACTTACCAGCCTATAAAAATAAAAAATAAAATTTCATTGTTCATTGAGGAGTTAGATAATATTGATTCTAATGAAGTTAAGTTACTATCAGATATAATTAAATCAAATACTAGTGAATGTATTTCATTTTTTATTACTTCTTTTGACAATAGTATTTATTGCTACATATCAGTTTCTAAAAATATTCTTTCTAGTTATAATGCGAAACAATTATCCAAGGCTGTTAATGACAAATTTTCAGGAAAGGGTGGAGGCAGTGATACTTTCTCTACTTGTATACTAAATGATATTAACACTGTTGATTTAAAAGATTATTTAAAAGAAATAACTCAATGAGATTAATTGTAAAGAAATATGGCGGCACATCAGTTGCAACTGCTACAAAAATTAAAAATATTGCTAAGAAAGTTGCATTGGAATCCAAAATTAATAAAATCGTTGTTGTTTTGTCTGCTATGGGAAAAACAACAGATCATTTAGTTTCACTTGCTAAAAAGTGCTCTAAAAACCCAGATTTAAGAGATTATGACTTATTGGTTTCATCTGGGGAACAAGTGAGTATATCTTTACTATCAATGGCCTTAAAGGACTTAGGAGTAGAATCAGTTGCATATACAGGATGGCAAGCTGGAATAAAAACTAATAATTCACACTCCTCTGCAAGAATCATAAATATAAATGCCAACAAGATAAAAAATGATTTGAAGCAAAAAAAAGTTGTTATTGTAGCTGGTTTTCAAGGTATAAATAATGGATCAATAACCACTCTTGGTAGAGGAGGTTCTGATACATCTGCCGTTGCCATAGCTGCAGCTTTAAAAGCCTCAGAATGTCAAATCTTTACTGACGTAGATGGTGTCTATACAACAGATCCAAGAGTTTGTGATTCTGCAAGGAAAATTGATGTAGTTACATATGAGGAAATGCTTGAGATGTCAGGTCTAGGGTCTAAAGTGTTACAATTAAGATCAGTTGAATTTGCAAGTAAGTATAATGTTCCTGTGAGAGTTATGCATGCACATAAAGAAGGAATAGGAACTTTAATTAAAAAGGAGGAAAAAAACGTGGAAGACGCATTAATATCGGGCTTAGCATTCACTAAAGACGAGTCAGAAATCATGATAAGAGGCGTTAAGGATTCTCCTGGGATAGCCGCATCTATACTCGGTCCCATCGGTGAGGCTGATATAGAGGTAGATATGATAGTACAAAATGTGGGATCTAATGGTTTAGCGGATTTTACGTTTACAGTTAGTAGAAAAGACTTCAATAAAGCTATACAAGTAATTGAAAAAAATAAGAAAAAAATGAACTACGAAGAAGTATCTGCTACTAAAAATATAGTTAAAGTATCTTTAATCGGTGTAGGAATGAGATCTCATGCGGGTATAGCAGGGCAAATGTTTACGTGTCTTGCCAAGAAAAAGATTAATATAAGAATGATTTCAACATCTGAAATTAAAATATCTGTAGTTATTGATCAAAAAAACCTAGAAAACGCTGTAAAGGCGTTACATAATGAATTCAAGCTAGAAAGGAAATAATCTGGCTACATAAGGAGGGGGAACCATGCTTATATTAACTAGGCGTGTAGGAGAGGCTTTGATGGTCGGAAATGATACGAAGATTGTTGTTTTAGGGGTAAAAGGCAGTCAAATTAGATTAGGTATCAATGCTCCAAAAGACGTTAAAGTTCATAGAGAAGAAATTTACGATAAAATTAACGAAGATTCTTCTGAAACTGCTACAAAGTAATCAAGGACATACATGGAGAAGTGGCTGAGTGGCTGAAAGCGGCACCCTGCTAAGGTGTTATAGGGTTTTTCCCTATCGAGGGTTCGAATCCCTCCTTCTCCACCATTTAAAGATTTAAAAATTGATGTTTTGTTCCAATATTCCACTCTTGTATATTGGATTTATCTGGCCACCATGGGCATCAACAATCCATTTAACAATTGAAAGGCCAATACCTACACCCGTTTCTGTTTCACCTTTTAATCTATGGAATGGTTCAAACATATTTTGTAAATCTTCATCGTTGATTTCTTTTGATGGGTTTGATGTTGAAAAACTAATTCCTTCATCTTCTCTGACAAGATTTATTTCGATATTTCCTTTGCTATCGGAATATTTAATTGAATTGCTGATTAAATTATTGAACATAATTTCAATCATTTCTGAATTCGCTTCGATACTGATATCATTAGTAATGTTTGAATTTATTTTTAACCCTTTATCCTTTGCTTGAAGTTCATAACTTTTAATTACTCTTTCTAGAAGCTCAGAAATATTAAAATTATGTTTTTCAACGCCACCTTTTTGAACCCTCATTAAAGTGAGTAGTTGTTCAACTAAGTGGCTCATTCTATCAACGCCAATATTTACATCATTAAACATTTCTTTTTGTTTGTTTAAGTCTTTATGGCGAAGTGCAACTTGAATTTGTGCTTTGATTGCTGCCAGTGGCGTTCTTAGTTCATGGGCAGCATATGAAGTGAATCTTTTTTCTTTCTCTAAAGCTTCCTCAATCTTGGCCATTAAGTTGTTAAGGTTATCAACTAAAGGCTCTACTTCTTCAGGTATATCCTCTTTATTTATTGGGTGAAGATCATCTGCATTTCTTCTAGACACAGCATTTGAAAGTGCAGAAAGTGGCCTTAAGCCAATGTTCAAGCCATATATAACTGTAAAAAGTATAAATGGTATAAGTATAATGAGTGGAATGAATATACTTAATATAACTCTATCTATTAAATCTTGCCTAGCTTCATAATCTTCCGCTACTTCAACGGTTAAAGGGCCATCTTTAATAGTTAGAAATCTCCAATCTTTACCATTTAATTCTCTATCTGAGAAACCTTCTTCTTCTGGATATGCACCAAAATCAGGGGAGTGGAGAGATTTTAAAACAGGTTTGCCATTTATCCAAACTCTATATGCGAAATTTTTCTCATAAGAACTTTGGGGAGTATTATATTGAATGTTAAATTCATCTACTGGAGCAGGAGGAACTAGAGTGACCCCTCGAACGGTTAGAAGTTCTAGCATTCTAGCAAAATGAGCCAATTGCGCATCATAAATTTCTTCTGCTTCATGTTGGGTGTTATAAAATGATGCTACACCTAATACGGAAAAACCTATTAAAAAGGGAATTAATAGAATTTTTAATAATCTAGATTTGATAGAGTGTTTATTCATTCTCAATTAAATACCCCACATTACGAATGGTTTTTACCAAGTCTTTACCTAACTTACGACGAATAGCTGAAATATGCACTTCAATAGTGTTGCTCTCTACTTCACCATCCCAATTATAAACCTTATCCGTTATTTGCTCTTTGCTGAAAGCTCTGCAAGTGTTTTTAATTAGTAGATGTAAAATATCGAATTCAAGAGGGGAAAGATTAATATTCTTACCGTTTTGAGATACTGTTTTTGAATTTGTATCAAGTTCAATGTTTTTAAAAGTGATTATCGGATTGTTTAATTGATTTCCTCTCCTTGAAAGCGCTCGGATTCTTGCTAACAATTCCTCAAAATCGAATGGCTTAACAAGGTAGTCATCCGCACCAGCATCTAACCCAGCTACTCTTTCTGCGATGGTATCTCTTGCGGTTAACAATAAAACAGGGATTTTATTGTTATTTTTTCTAAGTAGCTTTAGCCAATCAATTCCTGACATTTTGGGCAGGTTTATATCCAAAACCACAACATCATAATCAGCCCCTTCAATAGCAACTTGACCATCTTCTGAGGACTGAAACCAGTCAGCAGCAAACTCCTGGTTTAAGCCTTCGTTAACCGCTTTTCCTAACTGGTAATCATCTTCAATAAACAATACTCTCATGAGTGTAGGTGTCACCTATTTTAACTTCTTTTCTACCTTAGCTAATAAACTCATTATTTCGCCTTTTCTACCTTTATCTGCAAGAGGTCTATCTTCTCTAGCAGGAGATTTTAGAGCTTTTTGTAAAGTTTCATAAGCTTTAGGATATTCACCCACTTCATATAAAAACTCGCCATAAAAATAGTTAGGATCAATACCATTTGGATTTATTTGAAGAGCTTTTTGCAAATTTTTTCTAGCTTCCTCATTGCTGCCAAAACTAATTGGCCAGCCCGGAACTTTGTAATATAAAGAACCTAAAGAAGTATAAGCTGAGCCATCAAGCGCATTAGGATTTATAGTTTGTGCTTCTTCTAATAATTTTTTAGATTCTTTTACTAATCCTAAAGCACTCAACCCGCCTTTAATTCCAGCTTCACTGCTAGTAATTATAGCTTGCCAAATTTTTGGCTCAGCATAGTTAGGATATTGCTTTGTTACAGCCTCTGCATTAAGTGCAAGATTATGCATTTTAGCTTCTTTCTCTTCTTCATTTGTAATTGTATAATTTACCTCGGCCCAATGTTTTTGTAGGTATTCTATATATTTATCTAACTTTTCATCGCCACTATTAACTGCTGCAAATACATTTCCTGTAAACAAGGCAGCACAAACGGCAAATGTTCTAACTATTCTTTTCATAATTTTACTCCTAATTAATTAAATAATGATTTTGCTGCCTTGTTATCTTTTACTGTAGCACCATCTACAATACGAGGGCAAACAGCGTTAACACGAACAAATAGTTTTTCTGGGAAGCCAATATAGATATCCTTCGATTTATTTTTTATTGCTTTTACCATCAGGGAAACAACATGCTCTGGTGTATCCATATTCATTTTAGTTAGCTCCGCTAATTCCATAACCTTACCACTATTAAATGGAGTTTTTACAGCTCTTGGAGCAATATAAGTTATATCGATATTATCATCTTTTAGCTCTCTTCTAATTGCCTCACTGAAGCCTTTTAACCCTGCCTTTGAGCTTGAATAAGTGGCGAAATATGCAAAATTTATTGAGGCAAAAATTGAACCAATATTTACAATATGTCCGCTTTTACGCTCCTTCATTTGTTTTATTAAACTCTGACTCAACATTACAGGCGCAACTAAATTCACCATATATGATAGCATTGTATGTTCTGGTGATTGCTCTTCAGCTGGACCAAAATATTGTAGTCCTGCGAGATTAACCAAGATATCAACGTTCTCATTTAATAGTTTTTCATTTATTGCTTTAATACCTTCAAGCGTTGATAGATCACCTGTAATTAGCTTTGCCTTAAAATCAATTTTCTCAACTCTATCAACAATTATTATATTTGCTCCTTCTTTAGTTAACTCCTTAGCAAGCAAACTACCCATTCCACCAGCACCGCCAGTTATTACTATGTTTTTACTTTTAAGATACATGGTTCGTCTCTATATTTTTATGTGGTATTGAGCGTAATACATTTGCAAATAGAACGAACATTCTTTTTGCCATATGGATTATTGCTTCTTGATCTGCTGGGTCATTTATTTTTCCCATTAACTCTTCAAAAAACTTCATATGTTCAAGGTCTAGGGAGCCATGAGAAAAAAGATAAGTGAAGCAATTCTTCTTTAACCCAAGTTTATCTTTTATCTTTTCTGCCACGTTTGTAGCAAGTTGAGTGCTTGTGCCTTCAAGCACGAAAACCATTCCAAAAAAGCCAACAGGGTTAACTCTGGAAACATAATCGTAGGCATAAGATACCATCATATCAGTTGCATAGTTAGGTTGGCTATTTCTGGCTTTTTCTTTATCTCCACCACAGTTTTGAATGTCATTTAATATCCATTCATCATGTCCAATTTCTTCTTCAATATATTCTGCTAAAGCCTTTCTAAGATGTTCCTTCTTAGCGGTTGGTAATTTTGAACCACAAGTCATCATTAATGGAACTGTATGTTTAACATGGTGATATGCCTCTTGAAGATATGCTATATAAGTTTCAAGTGATATATCCCCTTGCAATCCATCAATCACTAGCGGTGATGAATAAAGATAATTTCTTTCTTCCTCAGTTTCTTTAATTAGCCTTTCAAAAAATGTAGTCATCTTAACTTCCTGTTTGCAGGTGTTTTCTATTAATGTTTTATATTTCTGTTCTATGTTTTCTCTTTTTGGCCTGCCTGTTCCAGTTAGTAGCCCATCTTTAACTGTAAATGGCATTACCTTCGCCCAGTGCTTAACCCGTGCATAATCAGGCATAGCAATATTTATTTTATTTAAGTGGTTTTGAATCTGTTCATCAGTAACTTGTATTGTTGATGGAACTATTAAAGCTGCAAGTGCTGGCATAGCATCACCAAAAACAACAGTCTGCGCTATATAAGGAGATGATAATATTTCACTTTCAACCCATTCAGGTGAAATGTTCCGCCCATAAGAATTAATAATTACATTCTTTTTTCTACCAGTAATTCTTAAGAAACCATTTTCATCAAGCTCTACTAAATCTCCAGTTTTATGTATTTCAGGCTTTTTAACATCTCCAATATAACCAAGTGTTGCAGGGTTTTTTATGATTAATTCTTCATTTTTAATCTCATATTCAATATGAGGTAATAACTGTCCTACTGAATCAATATCATTATTTTCTGGTGTATTAAGACTAACAACTGATGCACATTCACTTAGTCCATAACCTTGGTACACAGGCAAGTGGAGTTTGCTTGCCAGTGTTATCAATTCGGGTGAAACTTTTGATCCACCCACAGCCATATACCTCATATCAGGTAACATGCCTTTAGTTTCTATTATAGCACCCATAAGTCCCTTTAAAATTTCAGGAACAAGAATACAGCTGTTGGCAACACTTTCTTTTAAGCAGTTCAAAAGTTTTGCAAAATCAGGAATGGCAGAGGTAAATCCAATCTCCTCCAAAGGTTCAATTATATAAGTTTTACCACTAAGTATAGTTATATAAAAACCAGCTATATTTTCGAGTAGAACTGCCATTGGTAATATTGAGAAATGTTTTTCTGAAAGTTCTGTCCCTAAAACTTCTATTATAGATAGGGCGGTTTTCTCAATTTCACTCTGACTCAAGCAAACTCCTTTTGCATCACCAGTTGTTCCTGAAGTAAAAGTAATTTTGCTAGTGCCTTCAGGAAGCAAAGTCTGCTCATGATTCAGCTTATGAAAAGCAAAATCTTTATCATTTATAGAAACCTCAACTCCTGCCCTTTTAAAAAGGTTTTTGCGTTGCTGCTCGCTAAAAAAATTAGGAACAGGAATTGAGATTTTGTTCGACTTTATGAGGGCTAAATCTAAAACCAGCCATTCATAACAATTGGGTAATTCAAATGCGATTCTTCGCTCAGAAATTTTAGATAATTTTTTAGCCAATTCATAAATATCTTCCTTTAATTGTTGATAAGTTATTTCTCTACCTTCGCATTTAACCGCTATCTTTGTAGAGTTTGATTTTACTAATTCGTCTATTTTTTGAAGAACTTTGCTCATATAGAATAATCCTCCATTTTTTTGTGTAGGCGTGCAAAATATGATGCATCAGAATCCCTAAGTTCTGCCTTGAGTTTTCTTTTAAGTAATTTACAAACTGATGATATTGTTCCTGCTCTAACTTGAGGTTCAGTGGCATAATATGTTCCCCAGCTTGCACCATTATCTATAAGTTTTGAGTTTTCAGCCTTTGAGATAAACTTTAGCTTTAATCCAATTTTAGCAAAATACCTCCTTAGGAAAGTTGTTGCCGTAACTGACACATATTCCTTTCCTTCTCTTTTTAAGTAAGTTGCAAGTGCAGTGAATAAAAATATTGAAGCGCCATTACCTTTTGATGCTAAACCTCCAACTTCAACAATTTTACCTCTGTTTATATCTTTATCTTTGAATTTATTTCCTAAGATATCTTCAATTTTTTCATTTAAATATTGTTCAAGAAATAATCTCTCCTCATCTGCGTACCTAAAACCAACCGCCGCTATTATATTATCTTCAGCATCTCTAACACTCATTAATATCGGATAATGAGAAGAGATTTTTGCCTCATATTTTTCTGCATAAATATTTTCAATAAACTCTTCTACTTTTCTACGCTCAGGTGAAAAGTAATGTGATATTGAAATAACGCTCGGGCGTGCAGTGCTAAATTTTCTAATTCCTTTTGAAGCTATACTTAAATAGCTACACTCAGAAATATTATCTTTAAAAATTATATTTAACATCTTTTGTCCTCGTTTGTTTGACTCTAACAACCAAACCTGAAGGAAACCTGAAGATAGAAATAAATTTCAACTTTTTTATTATTTTGAAGTGATTATTCTCTGCAACTTCCCTGTTATGTGCTTTAGGGAATTTGCGGTGAATTTGCCTGTTTTACTAGCTTTTAGTAGGTAAAAATTTACTAAAAATGCTAAAATCCCTGTTATTTTGCTTAAATACCCTATAATAAGTGCATTATCAGGGAATTGGTGATTGGAGAGTTGTGCTAGCGATACTCACTCCACCATAACTAGTTCATTTTGAGAGTTCTTTAAAAGCATTTAATGCTCTTTCTCTCGTGATGGATAAATCTACGATAGGATATGGGTAGTCATTACCAAGTTCAACACCATAGCTACTTAAACTACCAGTTTCAAGTTCACTTGGTAAATGTATGTATTTACTAGGAATATTTTTCAATTCTGGTATATATTTTTTAATGTAATCACCGTTAGGGTCAAATTTTTTACTTTGAGTCACTGGATTAAATATCCTAAAGTAGGGTGCTGCATCTGCTCCAGTCCCTGCAACCCACTGCCAACTTGCGCTATTACTTGCAATATCTGCATCAACAAGGGTATCCCAAAACCATTCCTGACCATATTTCCAATGAATCATTAGGTTCTTTACTAAAAAAGACCCCACAATCATCCTTACTCTGTTATGCATATAGCCTGTTTCATACAGCTGCCTCATACCCGCATCAATTATTGGGTAACCGGTCATGCCTTTTTGCCAACTCTTGAGATGATCCTGATTATCGAGCCATTTTAAATTATCAAATTTCTTTTGAAGATTTGTATCCACCAAATGAGGGAAGTGATAGAGCAGATGATAGGAGAATTCTCTCCAAACAAGTTCTTTATAAAAAATCTCAGCATCTTCTGTATTTATATTCTCTACAGATTTAGCAACTTCTCTAATTGAGATTTCACCAAACCGTATATGCGGGGATAACATTGATGTATGCTGCTTATCAGGCCTGTTTCTTCCTTCGGTGTATCCGTTTAGGCCATTTGATAGAAATACTTTTAATTTTTCCTGAGCGCCAGCTTCACCAGGAGACCATTTATCAAGCAGTTTTTCATGCCATTTCTCTGGCTTTATAGCCTCATCCAAAATTTTTGAGATTTGCTCCTTACCATCACAATCTACATAGTCAATTTCCTCGGTATTATAATTAAATAATTCATACGCCATGTCCTGGTATTGTTGTTTATAAAATGGGGTATAAACTCTAAATGGAGTAGCATCTTTTTTGAGCGTATTCTGTGGATTTTTTAATAAGCATGAGTGAAAGGTTATACATTTAATACCATGATTTTTAAGTAAATTTACTATTTCATTATCTTGATTTAAATCATCTTTTGAATAACGCTCATTCCAAAGAATTTCTTTGATGCCATTCTTATTCACTAAATCTAAGAGTGTCTTGTTAGGGTCACCTTCAATTGCAATAAGGTTACCTTTTAGCGATTTATTCAATGAAAATAGACTGTTCTTAAGCCACCACTTGCTTGCAGAGCCTAATGAAGTCGAAGGGTCATAAATAAAGATAGGAAGTACTTTTCGTTTATTTTCCAAACAGTAATTTATGACTGCATTATCAGTTATCCTTAGATCATTCCTAAACCAAACGATACTCTTTACCATAAATATTCTCCCTGATTAAAGACTCGTAATTCATTTACTAAATTAAAGATTATCAAAGCTACTAAGGATTATCACCTATTTTGTCGTTAGGTGTATAATGAGATATGAGTATAAGTTTAGAATATTTAGCATTAATCATTCTCGTATCTATAAATCTCTATCTGCTATTTAAGCTAATTAAAAATACCAGAGAAAATAATAATTTATCTAATAATTATGATAATTCACTTGAAAATTTGAAAGACTCAATTAAACAATTAGAACAGACAACAAGTAAGAGCTCAGACAATATGAATGAAATGTATACCTTGCTTACTAAAGGAGGGTCTGTTGCTGGTAAATTTGGTGAAATTAACTTAAAAGTTATACTTGAGAGTGCTGGATTTAAAAAGGGTGTTAATTATGATGAACAAAAGGGTATAGGCGGATCTATTCCGGACATAATAGTGAAATTGCCTGATGAAAAGAAAGTAATAATTGATTCTAAAGTATCGTT
>Ga0255743_10001964_pt1 | contig 17251 bp, 10 predicted proteins | sample 101ome_19_FD_179950 | JGI IMG/M metagenome (GOLD analysis project Ga0255743, IMG submission 179950) | Coastal salt marsh microbial communities from the Groves Creek Marsh, Skidaway Island, Georgia - 101405AT metaG (version 2) | ecosystem: Environmental > Aquatic > Marine > Intertidal zone >... | reverse complement strand
CGACTTTCAACCCATCCTCGTACGCTTTCTTGGCCAACTCAAACTCGCCTTTACCGAACAACGCCGCGCCTTTGCGTCCGTAGCCTTTCACGAAATCCGGTTTCAGTTCGATCACTTTCTCCGCGTCGGAAAGCGCCAAGTCGAACTCGTTGTTCCCAGCCTGTTTGTTTTTTCGTCGTCGCGACGAGAAACGATGCGTGGTCAGCGGTCAGTGCTTTCGTCGATTTTCAACAACAACAACAACAACAACAACGCCCACCAGCGCGCGCGCGCGCGCGCGCGTCTCTCTCGGTCAAAGAGAGAAGAAGAAGAAAAAGAGAAGAAGAGCAGCCGCCTCTTCTCTCTAATCTCATTTTTTTAAAGCCGGGAGAACGCAAAGCGCGAAACAACGACGCGAAGAAATCACACGCACACACACACGCACGCGAGAGAGAACGCGATAAAAGCGCGACAAACTCCTCCTTCGTCCCTCCTTCGCGGCTCCTCTTTAAAAACGAGAAGAAGAAGAGAGCGAGATGAAGACGATCGAAAAACGCTTCGAAAAAGAAAAAAAGAAGAAGAAAAAAATTTCAACGACGCACCCGCGCCGCGCTTCGGTTCGAATACAACACGTGATTCGTGCCGTCGATTCCGATCGCTTCCGTGAAATGTTCGATCGCTTTCGCGAAATCGTTGTTTTTGAACGCCTCGTTGCCCAAGGTTTTCAGCGCTTCCGTCGCCATTATTTTTATATTTTTTCTTTCTTTCTCTCGTTCGTTCGTTCGTTCGTTGCGAGCAAAAGTTTTTGTGTCGTCTTCTCGAATTTTGCGCAGACGAAGACTGTCCAACGAAAAAGCCTAAACCCTAAGCCCTAAACTCTCTCTCTCTCTCTCGTCAAGTAAGTACACCACAAGTCACAAAGTCGCGCACACGAAACAACGCATTAAAAAGAAGTTCACAACATCTCGTGACGACGCTACGACGCTACGACGACGACGAGGAGAAGGAGAAGGAGATGATGATGATGATGACGACGACGACGTTCGGGGGGAGCACCACCGCCACCGCCACCACCATTTCGGCGTCCTCGACGAGAAGAACAAAGGGAGGAGGAGGACGTGGCGAAACGACGGCGATGTCGTCGTCTTTTTTTTCTTCTTCTTCTTCTTCTTTTAAACGAAGAGGAGGAAACAAAAACAGCGGCTTCGCGAGGAGATCATCGAACGCGACGACGACGACGACGACGCGATGCGAAATACGAACGTCCGATGGGAACGCGAGAGCAGCCGGGGTGTTGGGGTTGTCCGCGTCGGTGCGTTTTCGTTGTTCTTTTGTTTTTCGTTTTGTGTTTGTCTTCTTCTTCGCTGTTTGTTTGTTTGTTTGTTTGTTTGTTTGTTTTGCGACAACACTCCATAGTTGTTATTAACGCAGAGATACCAAAACCACTTTTTTACGAACAGGAAGCGAAAGACGAGCGAAAACTGAAGCGAGCGTACCGAAGACACGCGCTGAGAACGCACCCGGATACCGGCGGCGCGTCCGCCTCGACCGAGGCGTTTCAAGAGGTTCAAAAAGCCTACCGGACGTTGCGTTTAGAACTCGCGAGCCCGAATAACGAGGCGTTGACCGCGGAAATGAGCAACGACGAGGAGTGGGAAGAGCACGATTGGCGTTGGAAGGTGAAATACGAGAAGGAGAAGGCGTTGGATCAAAACGTCACCGCGAAGTCGCAAAGGAAAAGAGAGGAGGCGTTTTGGAGGGTGGAAGAGATGAAGCGGATGGCAAAGATGAAAGAAGAGGGAGCTGCAACGACGACAACAACAACAGGAGGAACAGCAGAAGGAGGGGGAGAAGGAATAGAAGGTAATCTGTTCCCATCGCGAATGAATAAGAAGAAAAAACGAGTGATTAAACCGATAAGCAAACAGTCGTCGCCGATGGAAAACTTTCAAAAAGTTCAAGAGGCGGAAAAGGAAAGGCTGAAGAGAGAAGCCGAGGCAAAGGAGAAGCGAATAAATTTCAAAGCGTTTGGAGGACCAGACGCGTCGAAATCGTCCACAAATGCCGCGCACGACACGATAAACACGCAACTGGAAGGCTTGAGAAGAAAGCACGTGCTGAGATCTCGATACGGTAATCACGCAAACGCTCCCTCGGAAGCAGAACGCGAAAAGGCGAAGAGCATTCGCAAGTACCAGTTGGAGTTGGAGGACTCCGAGGAGGAACGGTTTATGCGCCTCGCGAGAATGGCAAAGGAATGGAGAAACAAGAAAGGTGGCGTCAACGCGTGGAGGGAAACTGGATCGATGTCGGACGACGACAAAATGACACCGAGGGAACTTTTATTAGCCGCGGTGGAGAGCGTCTCCCTCGGAGGCTCGCAGTAAAACAATAGTAGTCGTTAATAAATAGATTTCTAGAATATAAAAACGTAAAGCGCTTCAAAAGTATTGCACCATCGCATATTTAGCTAAATATTAATGTTACGTTTTTTTAGTTAGCATTACAACAAACATTGTTCATGAGATAAATAGAAGTGAGCCGTTCACAAGCTTTGCCTTTCACTCTTTCGGTTGAAGAAAAATACATTCAAGCATATCCTTATATGCTGCGCTCAAATTGGCCGCGCGCGGTGTTTCTATAATAAATGATCACTATGATGTGTGGTAACGCAAGAAAGAATGATTGTTTTTTGTTCGTCTCTCGCGAATCCTTGGTTAGAAGAATGAAAACATGGTCGCCATATCACTCTCTTTCGGGAAGTATTCGTTCAGCTTATCGATGGCGTCTGGAGAACACGGCGCTTGCCCGACACTCGCCGAACTCGATTTCCTTCTATTTCGAAGCAAATCTCGTGGCTTCGCCTTCAAATGTCGCAACTCATTCGGCCCAAATATCGGAATCGATCGTCTAGCTACTGGACTCAACGGTCTGACCATGTGCCCGTTTACTTTTGGGTTTTGGTCGTACGGATGTTGATGCTTCACCTCGCCGCCGATGGCGCCGCCCATGTTCGCCGTTTGGTCGTTCAGAGACGGGTCTGGCGTGAAGCGCATAAACTTTCTACCCACTGCTTCCATATCAAACGAAGATAGATCCTCGTCCATAATCTGGCCTAACGATCGCTTTGCCGCTGTCGATGGAGAGAAGATATCCTGGGTACCGTTACTCTTTCCTTGTCCATTTTGGAACCCAGTCGCGTGCGCGTCGTGAAGCAAATCGGACGAAATGCTCTTATTGTTCTCAGCCATGTTCTTCTTCGCGGCAGCCGCTAATTGCGCCTTTGTTGGATTCTTTCTAGTTGTTCTTTTATTTGTCGTCACCCCGGTACCTGTCGTTTTCGGTGGTTTCTTCGATGCTCCTACTGATGCCTTTGCTTTACTACTATTATGAAGACCCCCGTTGCTTCCTATTGTTCCGTTGTGATTGTTTGCTATCGTCGCCGTCGCTATGCCGTTCGTCTCGCTATCTTCGACATCGTCAACGACAACCGTGTGAACTGGTTCGTTGGCAAACTGCGGAATGACTCGCCATCGATCGCCTTGCACGCCTTTAGCATCGTTCCTCGTGAACCTTTTACTCGTGTACAACGCGTGTCTCACTTGCGACTTCCAGTGTCCGTTGGACGTAATCACTCTCGACTTGCGATTGTGCTTATGCGCGATTCGCCCGTGCTTTTCGCACGCGTCGTAAATCTCTCTCAACGTCGCCGAACGCGTGCTCGACGATGTGATTGCAAAGTGCACTAAATCGTGGACGGATAAAAACGCCGTCGTCGTGTGCGTTCCCCTCCCGCCGCCGCCCGTCGTCGTCGCCCGCTCCTGCTCCAGCTGTTGCAAATGCGCGGCGCCAATCGTCGGAATCGGTCTCTCGTCCATATTCCGCGCGTCCGAGTGATGAAATCCTTTCCCCCCATTTGCGTTGTTGGTATTGATCGTATCGTTGTTGCTTTTTTTACTATCGTCTTTGCTATTTGAATTCTGTTGGCGATTTTGATCGGAGTCATCCCCGTCGAAATCTTTTCCTCCTCCTTTCGCGGCGGCGGCGGCTACCATCGGCGCCGGCGGGTTCGTAAACATCGGCGGTGGTTGTTGCGACTGTTGTTATTGAAAAAGACAGACGAAAGACAAAGATTCAGAACTGTAAGGTCAGCAAAACATAGTAAACAAAAATTGCGAGCGCGTCTCTCTTTTGAGGACTAAACTTAAATTGGAGAGAGAAAAAAAAGTACCCAAAAAGCTGAGTCACGACCGACGGTCCAAAATGAAAATTGAATCGTCTTTTCTCTTTTTTTTTTGTTCGCTTCTCTCTCTTGCGAATAAAAAAATTTTAAGCGGAAAAATGAGAGAGATAGAATATATACAATAAACGTACCGTTGTCGTCGGCCCACCGCCACCGACGTGAAACGCGTGCGTGTCGCTGAAAAACGAATCCGGCGTGATTCGGTCGGACATTTTTCGTTCCCGACGAGGTTAAAATACGTTCGCGTTTGCGTCTTTTTTTTCGTCTTTCTTTCTCTCTCTCCTTCTCGTTATAAAACGCTCAGGTGGAATTTCTTCTTCTTCTCCCCTGTTTTTCGACAAAAGCGCTCGAAATGTACACTCAGAATGAACTCTTTTTTTTTACCCGTGCGCTCGATTTTTTACCGGAAAATGCTTCCTCCTTTCTCTCTGACGCCCCTTCTCTCGCGACCACTTCGAGCTCCTTTTGACGCGTCTATCGAGAAGCGAAGTATTTCTTCGACGCAAATATCCGGTCTTCTTTGGAGGTGTGTTATATAAAAGAGACCCGAGGTGTGTGTGCAGGAACCGAAACGCGCGTTTTCGCGAACGATTTTTTTTTGAAGGGGAAGCCGCTCTTTTTTTGAAGGAGGGATTTTGCTCGATCGAGTTGAAACCCTAAAGTTTTTGGATTTTCTTTACAAAACACGACGGTTAGAAAACGAATCGTCGGCGAGCGCGATATAAATTTTTCGCGGCGAAAGGGGAGAAGAAGAAGAAACAGAACGGACGCACACGACTTTTGCGAACGCGTTTATTGGCGCGATTCTCTTCTTCTTCTTCTTCTTCTTCTCGCTTCGATGATGAAGTTGTCGTCCTCGACATCTCCGCCGCGCGAAGAAAAAGGAAAAGAAAAGGAAGGTTTGATGAAAAAGCTGATGAAGAAAATAGCGACGATGGGTGCAGTTGAGCACCACGGAAAAGAAGAAGAAGAAGAAGAAGACCCCAACACGTCGTCGTCTCTCTTTTTTCCTCTGTGGGAACATTTGCTCCAAAACGAGGACGTGTTCTCGATCGTTCTCTCGTTTTTAAACCCGACGGAGCGAAAGTTCGTGACGCACGTGTCGAGCGAGACGAGGAGAGTGATGCTGAAGACGCTAAAGATGCAAATCGTGTCCGTGCAAAGATACAGGTCAATCGCGCAGAAGAAACAGTTGGAGAAGGACCAAAAGAGGTGGTCAGAAGAAGAAGAGGCCGGGAGAAAAATAAATCTAAAGTCAGTGGATTGGAAGACGTACTCTCCGTGGTTGAGACTTGCGAAGGATACGAGTACTATTCCGGATAAGTTTACGATCAAAGAGTGTCGAGGGACCGGACAGTTAGAAATCGCTCTGGATTTCTGTGTGTTGAACCCGCCGAAAGAGATTGAATGTTTCGTCGAAGACGGGACAATAAACGAGGAGTACTTTGTTCACAACGTGGCGAGGACGAACGAGATTTCGTTGTTGAAATGGGCGAGAGAAGTGAAGCGTATGTCGTGGAACAGTGAAATCTCGGGCGTCGCAACCGAGCAAGGAAACGTGCAGATGTTGAAATACGTCGTGAGACAATTCGCTCGAGATAAATCATTCGATAAAAACGAATACGATCACGAGCTTCACGCAGCCGCGCAAAAAGGTCATCTGGATTGTGTGCAATTTTTGCTCGAGCACGTCGGTGGGTTTCAAAAAACAAGGTTAAAAGGTGGTTATTGGCGCCAGACAGAAGGTGAATTTATCATCTATCACGCGGCAGCATCGAATCAATTGCATGTAGTAGAGTATTTGTTGTCGCAAGGGAGCCCGGTGACGTCCGATGCGCTTGTAGCTTGTTGCGCCAGTTCAGGATCTTTGGAGTGTTTGAAGTACTTGAGAGAGAATAGCATTCGACGAGTCGATTGGACGTGGGGATGCGTGGCAGGAGCCGCAGCGATAGGTGACTTGGAAATCGTGAAATATTGCGTGAACGACGGTTGCCCTTTAGAAGTGCCTCTAGACCGACAACCCCAACCAGACGCGATTACATCAGCGGTCGACTTTGGCCACTTGAATGTTGTTCGTTTTTTGCGCGAAGAAAGAGGTTTTGAGTTGGATATTGAGCACATTATGAAAGCCTTGAGTATGGGTAACGTGGAGTTATTGAAATACATTTGGTTTCATCAAACGTTTCCAATTCCCGAGGATTTTTTCGGACTCATCTGGAAATTATGGGTGCAGGGATATCACCAAACGTTAGACCCACATTTTCCGCTTTGCTGGCTGCTCCGACGAAAGAAGCAAACAGAACATTTCCTATGCGTCAAGTTTTTGTACGAGGAAGTGCAAATCCCGACGAGCGAAGACGCATACTGGCGCATATACGAGTTAGCGTTGACGTGGGGCGATTGTGCGCTCTTAGAGTGGGTGTTTGAGAAAATAAAAAAAGATTTTAGTGACGGGTATGATCCTAGAAGTACGGATATACCCTTGCCTTGGCCAGAACCACAGCATTGCGAGTATGCCGCTGGGAAAGGATACCTCGACTGCTTGCAATTTTTGCATAAAATTGCAAAGTTTCGTGTCTGCACGCACACATCTGAGCCTATGGATTCGGATACAATAAAGGTTGCGTTGCGCAACTGTCAGCCAGAGTGCGCTCGGTATGCGTTCGAAATGGAAGCTTACGTAGTTTCGAAAGAAAATAAGAGAAACTTTTCGAAGCAACACAAGAATGACGTGAGGAAGCAAGTTGAGGTGCTCGAATCGATAGCTCAAAGTTTAACGTTCGGAGAGCTGGAAGAGGCGAGAGAGGTGATGAGAAAACAGTTCGATGGATGTGAGAGATGCGACGAAATACACTTTGATGAACACTTTCATCTCTTCCGTTTTGAAAACGAATGGCATACAAGTTCGGACGACGAGTCGTACGGATCAGAAGACCTGTCAGACGAGGACGATCTCTCCTTCTCCTCCTCCTCGTCCAGCGAGGACGATTGGCCGAACGACGACGAGTGGTCGAATCACGACGCAAGATCCATGGCCCGCATACTCGATCGCAAGATCCGTCGGAGTATCGAACAACAGTGTCTCGAAGTGAACGGCGCGCTTCCAACTGAAAGAGAGATGCAAAAACTGTTAAAACAAGTCCATCGGCAAAATCCAGGAATGGCAGCGCACATCGAGAGCGTGACGCAAGGTCTCCCAGATTTAAGCAGAGTTCTCTATCCTCGCAGCGGCCGCAACAGAAACAACAACGGCCGAGGTGGTCGAGGTGGCCGCGCCGGCCGAGGCCGCGGCGGAGGCAGACACGCGATCTCGGGCGAAGCGGCGAGAGACACCTCCAACGTCCCGTGCGTTTTCTTCGCCAAAGGAACGTGTAATAAAGGAAACGCCTGTAAGTTCTCCCATCACGCTTCATCCGCGGCGGAAGGAGCGGGCGAAGTCGCGGACACCTCCAACGTTCCGTGCTTATTTTTCGCCAAAGGAAGGTGTAAATACGGAGAAGCCTGTAAGTTTTCCCATCAGACGTAAGTGCGCTCGTCTTCATCCGCCGCGCAAAAGGCGTGTGAAAATAAAGTTGTAAATGTTGTAAAAATACCATCAGCACGCAGCAGCAGCAGCAAAAATTTTCCTTCATTCCCCCGCACTTTTCAAATTTTGTATCTTTAAACGAGCAAGAAGAGAGAGAGAGAGAGAGAGAAAGAGAGAGAGACAGAGAGATTGATAGAAAAGAAAGAAGAACAAAGAACGCGCAGAGGAGCACAGATAAAAAATGTTCTCTCGTTCTTCTCTTTCCTTTTTCGCGGCGCTGTTTCTTCTGGCGTCGGAGACTACTTTTCTGTCAAAAATCGGAATTCAAGCGACGCAAATTCAGTTTGTAAACAAGGCGAACGATGAAACGCTTCGAGCAAACTTGAACAAAAACATCCGAGAGTTGTGCGGTCTCGTGGGCGCGGAGTCGGTCTCGGCGAGCAATAAAGAAGGCGTGGAAGATGCGAGACGAATCGTGGAGGAAAAGTTGACCGCGTTGCGATTTGATTCTATACAAACGTTCGACTTGGAAAAATACCATCCCAAAGCGCACTCGGTCATGGTTGGAGAGAAAGTGATCAATAAACCGACGTTTGCGGATTTCGACGAGACGTTAATTCCAACCGTATTGTTTTACAATCACTACGACACGCAACCCGCGGATGGATTGTGGACGGAATCTGAAGCGTTTCCGAAAAGTTTCGAGGAGTGCGTCGCGGTTGATAAAGAAACAGGGAATATCACGAAGATAAAAGGTCGCGGTGCGAGCGACAATAAAGGTAATCTGTGGGCGGTATTATCCGCGATAGAGGCGTACATGGCAAAGAAAGGAAACAAACCAGTGCGCGTTATTGTTTTGGTGGAAGGACAGGAAGAAATCGGTTCGCCCGGTTTGGACGTGTGGATGAAAAAATACGCGAAGCAATACATCGGAAACGTGGACGCCGCGTTTTCCGCGGATGGATCCACGGGAGATTGGAATAAAAATGGCGTCTTGACGCTAGGTTTGCGCGGTGGAGTGGATTTAGAAATTACTGTTCAAAACGGCGCCGAGGTAGATTTGCACTCTGGATCTTACGGCGGTGCGATTTTGAACCCGATTCACGCGTTGAGCGCGTTGATGGCTTCCTTCCACGACCCCCAAACGGGAAGGATTTTAGTCGAAGGATACTACGAGGACATTCACGATTTCTCCAAGGATGAAATTGATCGCATGAAGCGAGATTTCCCATCGAATAAAGAGTTCCGAAAAACTGCCTCGGGCGGCGCGTTGTTCGGCGAAACGAATGTATCCGTCGCAGAACAGGTTGGGGTGAGACCAACGATTGAGTTCGTCGGCGTCTATGGCGGCTACGTCGGTGAAGGAATCAAAACGGTGTTACCGAACTACGCGTCCGCGAAAATCGTCAGTCGTTTGGCGCCCGGCCAATCTCCGCAGAAAAGCTTAAGACTGTTGAAGAAGCACGTGAGGAAAACGGCGCTGCGAGTCTCGCCGGGCGCGTACGTGTCCACCGTCGATTCCGGATTTTCAAACGAACCGTTCCGAGGCCAAATCGATTCGGTTTCTAATCGCGTGGCGAGAAAAGTGCTCACGGAGACCTACGATGGCGTCGAACCGAAGGTTGTCTACGAGGGAGGTTCTATCCCAGTCATGCGCATGATTCAAAAATACGTCGCCATCGAACCCGGGTTGATGGCTTTCTCGACTAAAGATAACATGTATCACGCTCCGAATGAGTTTTACTCCATCGACCAGTTCAAAACGGCGACGCGATCGTATGTGCGCGTGTTAGCGGAAGTGTCTGAATTTGAAAAGAAAGGTCGTTCAGAGTTAGAGTTGGAAATACGAAGGAAAGCTAGAATCGTGAAGGAAACGTTGCAAGGCGGGATGAACGAGGCTAAAAAAGGATTAGATCCGGCTTTGAATATAGCGAAGGAAAATCTCAAGCGAGGGTACGACACATTCGTCGACGGTATTAGACACGTCACGGGGAAGCAGAAGGAGGAATTGTAAAGAGTTCACACGTATATTTTAAAAGTTGTACATTATAAATACATTTTTCACATGGGACATTGCTATAAAACTACCTAATCCTACCTGCGTGCTCGTTTTGCTAAAATACCTCTTTTATTTAGTCTCCGAATCATCATCACCGACGACGTTTGCGGCTAAAGGAGGAGAAGGAGACGGCGGAGATGTCATCGTCGTCGTTGTCGTCGTCGTCATCGAATACTTTTCGTGGTGCTTCTCCCTCGCCCTTTGCTCCATCTTCCGATTGATGTAAGTGCCCGCGCCGATGACGATTGCTACGGAAACTCCGGCGACCACCGCGTCTTGCCAAACGTACCCCGTGCGCGCGACAAAACCGCTCCTTTTCAACCGTTCCGCGTCTCTCCCAGCCTTCCTCGCTTGCGCTTGAAACGTCTTTTCCTTGAACTCTTTCTTATTTCTCTCAGCCTCTTTCTTCTCCTCTCGCCACCACTTTGAGTTCTCGGCGCGGGATTTCGATTCCGATTTAAACCGCGCGTATCGATTCTTTAACTCTTGTTCGGTAAATCTGGAGTCTTCCCAAGACGCGCCTTCGTACGCATCGCTCCGCGCGCCTCCCCCAGTTTGATTCGCCTGTCGCCATTTCCTCGTCGTCGTCGTTCTTCTCGTCGTCGTCGCCCCGTCCGCGTCCACGCCTCCTCTCCTCAACGCATCGTACTCCTGCCTTTTCCTCACGTCTCGCAAAATATCGTACGCGTGCGCGATTCTCTTAAACTCTTCCGCGCTGTTGCTTTTATTCACGTCCGGGTGCTTCTCTCGCGCGAGTTTTATGTACGCTTTCTTCACCTCCGCGCCAGTCGCGCTCGGAGAGATGCCTAAAGTCGAATACAAATCAGATTCCGAAGACGAAGACGACAAAGGCGCCATTCTCTCTCTTCTTCTTCTTCTTCTTCTTCTTCTTCTCTCTCTCTCTCTCCGAGAGTGCTCAAGCGCGATTATTTTCGAGGCACGTATCAAGACGTGAAGACTCTCTCTCTCTCTCCGTCTGCTCTCGTTTTCATGCTCTTCTTCTTCTTTCAAAACAAAGCAAAGCGCGTTGTTATTTTTGTGGTCTCGTCGTCACTTTTTACGACACGCGAACGCGAACAAAAATGGAAAAAGAAGTAGAAGGAAAAGATTCAGAAGAGAAGCGCATCGACGCGCCTCTGTTCATATTATTCTCCCTGATATGCGCGCTCTTATTCTTCTCGGTGATTTTTGGATCGTTCGTGAAATTTCCAACCGCTGGAAGTCGCGTGGTGTACGACCGGACGCACAAGTTGCACTCGGCGCACGACGTGCATTTCGCGCATCATCATCATCATCATCATCATCACGAGTGAGAATGTAATAGATTCGCACGTGCGAATATGTGCACCTTTGCGAAAAATGATTCGTGAGAGGAGATGAAGAAGGAAAAAAGAGGTCGCGCGAATGCTTCTGATTGTAAACGTACTGAATGTGTATGTTTAAGATATCACGTCCACAGATTACAAAACAAATAACGACCGGAAACGCTTCTTCAGCGTTTTTTTTTCCAATTTGGTGTCTCTCTGTTTGATGAAAAGAAGTTGAATGTACTCTCTCTCGTCGCGCGTGACGATAACGGCACTTTCGACGACGACGACGCCGACGACTAGGAAGAAGAAGAAGAACCGGTGGCGCGCATCTGACTGGCTTGCATCATGCTGTACTTGAGCGCGTTTTCTTCCTCCTCCGCCGTATCGAGTGGTGATTGTTTCTTTGACGAGTGTTCCTTCTCCGCGTTGGTTGTGGCGGAAGAGGATCCCGGTCGTCGCCATCCGGAGAAGCCGGTGAATCTCACGGTTCTCTCGGATGAACCACCAGCGCCGACGATGGGGACGAGCATGGATATTTCGCGCTCCAAAGCGTACACGCTTTTGTTGTTGGTTGTACTACTACCGCCACCGCCGTCGCTCGACATAGTTTCGAGGAGCGGTGAATCGTTGTCGTCGTCGTCTTTGTTGCTATGTATAGCTTGCGACGATGACGAAGAAGAAGATGACTGCGTCTTTAGTCGAACGCGATAGTCGTACAAAATACCCGTCGAGGATGCACATACGACGCGAACTCGTTTGGTTAGATCTTTGTGAACGTCGTCCTCGATGGCATCTCTGTTGTTGTCGTCGTCGTCTTCTGGATTCAACGAAGGAGGCATGTTGAGAGCTGCTGCGGCTGCATCTTTCTTCTCACTGGCACTTTTTGAGCCCGCGACAAACTTTGTAGCGTCGCGATTATAATCTGCCGCCGGTCGAATGGAGACGACGTTCCATTCCACACGCAAAGGTGATGCAGATGCCGCTGCTGCCGGTTTTATTTTTGTCGTTGAAATATTAGGATTATTAACGACATCTACTTGCACGTTACTCTCGCCGCTCCCTAAACCAATCGCGAATTTCTCGTTTCTCACCACCGCCATTCGTTTATGCGCGGGTAATTTTACAATAGCCGCGGCGCGTTTCGGTTCTAATAAGCTCTTCGTGAACTTTGTAGAAACGCCCGTCGTGTGTAAAACTGTGTTTGAAACTTTCGAGAGCGCATTCACCGACGTCTTCGTAACTTTTTTTGCGCCTGTGAGCGCCAACTTGGAAACCAAGCCGCCTACGCGCAAGATTTTCTGCGCGGTGGATGCGGAATCGCCCGCGTATTTCGCCTCAATCTGTTCCACTTTTTTCTCCTCGTCGATTTCGTTCTCTTCCTCTTCTTTTCCTTCTCTACTGCTATTGTGTGTTTTACTACCAGTGCTCTCAAAGCACTGGAAGACGTGCGCTGTTCCCGAGTCCGACGATACCGCTAAAAGTTCCGGCTCGAACGCGTAAATTTCACTACTGTACGCAAACCGTAAACTCGTGATCTTCGCGGCAGTCGAACCGCGTCGAAAGATATTCCTCGGTTCCCCAGACGGCACATCCCACGTTCTCACCACCGTTCCTTTCACCGAACACGAGGCTAAAATATCTCCTTTTTGCGAGAACGCCAGCATCGCCACCGGTCCTTCGTGCGCGTTTGGAATCTCCGTCGCCACGTGAACGTTGTGCAAATCGTAAATCACCACAGTCGTCTCAGACAGGTGTGACACAAGCGCTAAGTAACTGTTGTTGTTGTTTTTCTTCGTTTTCCTTCCGTCTTCTTTTTGTTGAATCTCTTCTTCTCCGTCTTCTCCTTCTTCGCCGCTCGTGGAGGTGATAAAATCAGACGCGCACACGGCGTCGCTATTTATTGCAATTACACCGCCTCCTCCCGCGTTGTTGTTGTTGTTATTGTTGTTGTTCTCGCCGCTCGACGCTTTCCTTTGCGGCACGTTCATCACTCTCGTCAATCCTTTCATCTCAAACACCGTCACCTCCTCGTCATCGCAAACGACCAAAACGTGCCTGTTCATCTTCACCGACCGCACCGTCGTCCGAAACGCCAAGTCCGCGATGAGCGTCCGCCAATCCACGTTCAATATTTTTAACCGTCTCGGCGATAAATCCGGCGTCTCCATCCCTCCGCCGTTCCCGACGCACACGACCAGCCGAGTGTCAAAAAGCAACTCGCACGTGCGAATGGGACCAACATCGTCGAACGCGTGAACCATCTCCCCGGTATCTGTTTTTACGATTCGAAATCCTCTGTTCGTGGCCAACGCGGCGCACGAGCTATCGTGGTTGAACGAAACGCTATTTACAACCATCGTCGACGCCATCTTTTTCCTGTTTCTTCTGTGTACTAGTATTCAAACGTGTGCGTATATATACCGTGGCACGTAAACGCTGTTGATGCGCACGCACTGACACGCGCACGCGCACTTCGTTAAAGAGCGACTTTGATCGGCTTCGTTCCGGTTTTTCTCCTCCGCTTTTGTCGTCTCTTTTTCAGAAGAAGAAGAAGAAGAAGAAGAAGAAGAAGAAGAAGACGTTTAATTACTCGTAACGGTCTCTCTCTCTCTCGTTTTATCCAAAAGCCGCGAAGGGGAAAAGAGAATTCCACAAACTCTCTCGTATCTTTTTTTTTTTCTCTCTCTCTCTCTCTCTCTCTCTCTCGCGCGCGCGCGTGCGTGTGTGCGTGTGCGTCTCTCTCTCTCTCTCTCTGTGTGTGTATATATGTATATATATGTGTGTGTGTATGTATTTGTATGTGTGTTTGTGTGTGTCGTTCTTTGAAAATTGTCTGTTAATAATATTTAGGGTAACTCATCAGATAAAGAGACTACGCTGTATATTACTACGTTAAACACACGCGCCTCTTCAACTTTCACTCTGTTGTTCTCACAACAGACCAGCTCAAGAATATGAGTCCTCAAACACCCGATTACTTTTACATTGTCTGCGTGACGCGTCTTTAAAACGGATACGAACGAGCGTACAAAACGCACAAAAAAAGAGCGCCCGTTCTTATCGAGCGCTCGTCCGCGCCAAACTTCTTCGTTGCGACGTTACCGCGCGGCTGAAAATGAGTACAACTGCGCGTGACGTGACTCCGCTGCTGATGCCGTTTAGAGCGCGGCGAACGCGGTGAACGCGACGGCAAAGGTGGCGAGCGCCGTCAGCGCCGCCCTGTTCGCGTTCGAAGTGGCGAGGGCGGCGGCGGTCGCCGCCGTGTTGTCCCAGTGACCAGCCGTGCAACTGTTATCTCCCATCATGGATGCGCCATTCATGTACATGCCACCCATCATGCCCATGTAGTGCGCACCAGGCGCGCCTTCGCACCCCATGGCGACGGAGTGCTCGAGCGCGAGGTGCTGCGCGGTCAACTCGTCGTACTCGCTGAACGCATACTTCGTCTGCGTCGCGTTGAAGCATCTGTACTGGTAGTCACCTTTTACGACGTGCGACGGCAGCGTCGTCTCTCCCGCGCACACTTCCGCGCACGTGGTATCCACGCACGCCTCGTACAACCCCGACGGCTTCCCGACGCAGTGATGACTGTGGACCTCATCCAGGCTCGGCGTCGCCGTCGCCGTTCCACCACACTTCGTGGTAAACAGGGTTTCGTCGCTCAGTTTCGCCGCGTTCGGCGCCGGCACGCACTGCGCCGTGCACGCGTACGTCGTCGTCGTCTCAGCCGCCGCAAAAGCCGACGACAACGACAACGACAAGAAGAAGAAGAAGAAGAAAGAGAAGAAGGACGCCATCGTCGACGAAGAGAGAGTCACCAGTCCCAATTGGGGTCAGAAGAGAAGAAAAAGTTCCCACTTTTCGGATTTTTTTGGACGCGAGAGGAGTTTAGGGTTTAGGGTTTACCAAAACCCTAAACAATTCAATTTTTCTTTTTTCTTTACTGCTCTCGTTCGCTTGATTGACGACGACGACGACGAAGAAACGCGCGCGCAGAAGAGGCTCTTTGTTTGAGGCTTTATAGGAAAAAGACTTTGCGAACGAAAAGAGACGACGACGACGACGACGATGAGGAGAGAGGAACGCGGGGTCCACGCGCTTTGCATAAACGCACGCACGTAAAAACGCTCACGTAAAAACACACACGTAAAAACACACACACACACAGAGAAGATATTACCCGCAGAGACGCAGAGATGAGCGACGCTTTGTTCTTTCAGAGTCCTCTCTCCTCCGGGAAGCCGGGGTCCCCGAAGAAGAAGAGAAGGACCGCGAACGCCGCTGGAAAGACGCCGCCGACGACGACGATGCGCTCGTTGGGAAATCTCCTCTGTTTCTTCTTTTCTTCCTCTTCTTCTTCTTCTTCTTCGGCGGACGATAAAGAGTGGAAAGGAGGATCGTCGATTGCCATCAATAACAACGACAAGAACAAGAGCGCGAAGAGAAGGAAGAAGTGCGCGATTCTGTTTTTGCTGTTCGTGGCGATATTTCTTCCTCAGATTGTCTCCGCGTTTGAGATGATTTTCTTTGGTCAATCGTCTTCTTCGTCTTCTTCTTCGAGCGCTATTAGTACACCGACGGATGACGACGCGATTGCGAATAGTTTGAGCAATCGAGACGAAGCGATGGGAACGAGCGGCGGTAGCGGCGGCGGTGGTAGTTTCGAAGAAGAAGGCGAGAAAGAGGAAGAGGAAGGAAGCGCGTCACCGCTGGTCGCGCACGAACGCGACGCGACGCTTCCAGTGGTCGCCGTCGAAGAAGGAGGAACGGAGGATGAGAATAGTCGTAATGAACAAGAGTCAGAAGTATCGTCGTCGTCATCGGAAGAAAATGGTAACGATACTGCTGACAATAGCAACGATGAGAGCACCAATGGTGAAGAAAATGAAGAGGAAGAGAGTGAAAGCACGAAGCTTGCTCGTGCGAAATTGCTGAACGATCCGTTATTGGAAGTATTCGCGAAGATTTCGCCGGAAGTCGCCGCAAATTTAAGTTCGGTAAACGACGACGACGACGATGAAAGCGACGCGGAGCAAAAAATCTCCTCTTCGGTAATCGATCAAATTTTTAAAGCTGCGTTCGTTGGGAGCAACAGCGGCGACGCCGTTTTATCCGGGCAAACCTCCAGCGGGAAGAACTACCTGGAGAAGAACAATGAAGACGAAAAGAACAAGATTTTGAAGCGCTTGTTACCAAAGTTGTTGTCTGAAGAAATCACGCTCGCTAAGAAACATCTCTCCGAAGACGAGGCGTTGGCGAACCTCGTCTTTCCGAAGAAACCGGAAGTTGTTGATGGCATTCGCGACGCCGGCGGGTTACGATCGGATGAAATCTCCGACGCCGAAGCGAGAGTGATGATTGAAAGACGGTTTGCCAACGCCTACGCGAATTCTCAATCGGAAGGGTTAGCGAGCGATGTAGACGCCACCGCAGATGCCGAGGCTAAGATGCAACAACTCGACGCTGAAAATTTATTGGAGAACGAGAAAGCGCCCTGGGATGCGAGCGAAGAGTACACGCAACAAAACATCAGGAAAGAGGGCGACAACACCGAGTACGAATTCGTCGGTGGCGAATGGATCCCGGTGGAGATTAAAGATTCCAAAGTTCGTTCCGAAGAGGAAAAGAAAGTCGTGCAATACGAACGCGCAGAGAAGCAAGAGGCGAAGGAAGACAGGAAAGAGTGGTTGATTTCGAAATTGGAAAGCGCCGGTTTGTCGCGAGCGACGGCTATGGCGATTGCCGACGGCAGAATGTCAGACGTCATGAAAGGTGGCAAAATGTCTGTGGATGAGCTCGTTCAGCGCGAAAAGCGTTTGCGCGCGGAAAGGTTGGCCGAAATCGCGGATATTGAAGGCGTTGCCGATCAAGACATGATTGATGACGGCGAGGAAGATCCAAACAAAGAAATGACGTGGTTCGATCGACCGTCGATTAAAGCCAAATTATCGCACAAGAGGTTCGTGCAGTGTAAAAAAGAGCAGGAAGAAGAGATGCCAAGCACGGAGGGCATACCGATGCCAACGTTACCAGTGAAAGATTACTTGTGGAAACCGAACCCGAATCCAATTCCAGGGACGGAGGAGTTTGACGCTGGTCCAATCGCGTTGGAAGCGGCGGTTTCGTCAAACATG
>Ga0255743_10001959_pt1 | contig 17269 bp, 14 predicted proteins | sample 101ome_19_FD_179950 | JGI IMG/M metagenome (GOLD analysis project Ga0255743, IMG submission 179950) | Coastal salt marsh microbial communities from the Groves Creek Marsh, Skidaway Island, Georgia - 101405AT metaG (version 2) | ecosystem: Environmental > Aquatic > Marine > Intertidal zone >... | reverse complement strand
ATCATCATTGTCGATGATTCCAATACGGCCTATACCGGCGGAGGCGAGATAGAGGATCATTGGTGCGCCAAGGCCTCCTGCACCAACGATTAGCACTTTTGAGGCCATAAGCTTAGCTTGGCCTAACGCTCCAACCTCCGGCAGTAGGATATGCCGTGAGTAGCGTTCAAGCTGAGAATCATTAAGGTCGAGTTTCATTACTCGCTGCCAGTGGAGCCAAAGCCTCCGGTGCCCCTGGATGTTTCGTCTAAGCCTTCAACCAAAGTGAATGTCGCTTGCGGAGCAGGTGCGATAACCATTTGTGCAATACGCATTCCTCGTTCGACTAAAAATACCTCTGTGCCCAAGTTCAAGAGGATCACGCCTACTTCACCACGATAGTCAGCATCGATCGTGCCTGGTGTATTCGGGAGAGTAATTCCATTTTTCAGAGCTAAGCCTGAACGGGGTCTAACTTGGGCCTCATATCCCTCGGGGAGTGCCATCGAGAAGCCGCACGGAATAAGAGCGCGAGCACCTGGCGATAGTTCTACAGCTTCAGTATTAGCAGCGTAAAGATCAGCGCCTGCGGAACCGGAAGTTGCGTATGTTGGAATGCTTATACCGTGAGAAAGAAGATTAATCTTTACATCAATCATTTTGCTTTGGTCTCATTTGACAAGAAGAATTCTGCGATACGTTGTGCTAGGCGATTTGCAGCTGCCTGTTTATCGAGCTTCTCCCAATTTTCCACCCCTGATTTAGTCACAAGATGCAGTGTGTTGACGTCACCATCAAAAACGCCTGCTTCGCGTGATACATCATTAGCCAAAATCCAGTCACAGGCCTTTTTCTGGAGTTTGGCTTTCGCGTTTTCAATTAGGCTTTCAGTTTCCGCTGCAAAACCAACAACTAGGGAAGGGCGAGAGGTCTTAGACGTTGAAATTGATTTAAGAATATCAGGATTTTCAGAGAAAGAGAGAGTTGGCAGAGCTGCCTTATCGTCTTTTTTGATTTTGTTTGGCGCTTCGTTTGCAACGCGCCAATCAGCGACAGCTGCCGCGCATACTGCGATGTCAGAGGGAAGGGCATTCATGCACGCAGCTAAAAGTTCACGCGCGCTTTCGATGTGAATAACCTTCATACCTGTTGGATCGAGCAATTTCGTCGGTCCAGAGACCAAAGTCACCTCAGCACCCAGTGCCTGCAGCGCTTTGGCAACGGCATGTCCTTGCTTCCCAGAAGAACGATTGGCAATAAAACGCACTGGATCGATGGCTTCCCAAGTTGGGCCAGACGTTACAAGTGCACTTTTTCCTGCGAGTGGTTTAATTGTCTCAGCCGGATCAAGTATCTTTTCGATAGCCGATACGATGTCCAATGGCTCAGCCATTCGGCCTGACCCGGTTTCACCGCACGCAAGTTCACCAGATCCCGGTCCTACGCGAATTACACCATCAGCCTCGAGCTGCGCGATATTCCGTTGGACAGCTGGGTGCTCCCACATTTGGACGTTCATGGTTGGAGCAATCAGAACTTTTTTGTCGGTTGCTAATAAAACGGTAGAGGCAAGATCATCGCCATGACCGTTTGCCATTTTAGCCAAAAGATCAGCGCTAGCTGGTGCTACCACAATTAGGTCGGCTTCGCGGGAGAGGCGGATATGACCCATCTCGTTTTCATCTGTTAGAGAAAAAATGTTTTGGTAGACTTTTTCTTCACTAAGGGCAGATACGGAAAGTGGCGTCACAAACTCAGCACCACCTTTTGTCAGAACGCAACGCACAGAAACACCACGTTCGCGAAGGCGACGAATTAATTCCAAACTTTTATAGGCAGCTACTCCGCCTGAGATAATTAAAAGGATGCTTTTACCGCTTATCATGGCCGAGGCCTCTAAGATTGATTTATTTTACCTAGGTCTTACCTGCATATCTCTGCAAGCCCCAACTAAGGGGCTTTAGAATAGTATCAAAAAAAGCTAATGTTTAGGAATATTCTTTTAACTGTCCTGGAGCCTGAAAGTCGTGCCCGATAGCGTCTCAATTTCAACTGACATGCCTGTAATGCCGATTGGCGAGACCTACCCAGAAATCCGAGAGGCTGTCGCTAAGCTTTGTGAAGGGTTTCCCTCAGAATATTGGCATGAACTAGATCAACGGCGTGGTTATCCTACCGAGTTTGTAAAAGCTTTGACTGATGCCGGTTTTTTGGGTGTTTTAATTCCAGAAGAGTATGGTGGTTCAGGTTTACCGTTGTCAGCGGGTGCCGCAATCCTTGAAGAAATTCATAAGAATGGTTGTTCTGGGGCCGCCTGTCATGCCCAAATGTATACAATGGGCACTGTACTTAGGCATGGATCAGATGACCAAAAAAGAATGTATCTGCCGAAGATAGCGTCAGGTGAGCTCAGGCTTCAGGCTTTTGGAGTAACAGAGCCAACGAGTGGCACCGATACTCTAAGTCTCAGAACCACGGCGGTTCGTGATGGTGATGAATACGTTGTTAATGGTCAGAAGGTCTGGACCAGTCGAGCCGAGCATTCTGACCTAATGCTTTTGTTAGCACGCACTACAGCAAAAGAAAAAGTTGCGAAGAGAACAGATGGGCTATCTGTATTCTTAGTCGACATGCGTGAGGCTAAAGGAAATGGTTTAGAGATCAAACCAATCAAGACAATGATCAATCATAATACGACGGAAATATTTTTTGATAATCTCCGTATTCCAGCATCATCTCTTATTGGCGAAGAGGGTAAAGGGTTTAGGTACATTCTTGACGGTATGAATGCAGAGCGTGTGCTTGTTGCTTCTGAGGCTCTTGGGGATTGCCAATGGTTCGCTCAAAAGGCCAGTGAATACTCCCGTGAGCGGGAGGTTTTTGGCAGGCCTATTGGTTCCAATCAAGGCATTCAATTTCCAATTGCTGATGCCTACGCGCAGTTCATGGGAGCTAAGCTTGTCATTCAAAAAGCCGCTGCCCTTTTTGAAGCTGGGCTGCCTTGTGGGGCAGAGGCAAATGCAGGCAAGTACCTAGCTGCCGAGGCTGTTTGGAAAGCAGCAGATACTTGTTTTCAAACTTTTGGCGGTTTTGCATTTGCCGAGGAGTACGGTATTGAGCGGAAATTTAGAGAGGCGCGTATTCACCGTACCGCGCCCATATCCCAAAATTTAGTCCTCAGCTTTATTGGCGAGCATGTGCTCGGCATGCCGCGTTCCTATTAATGTCTGGTCCTCTCGAAGGTGTCTTGGTCGTAAGCTTAGAGCAGGCGGTTGCGGCTCCCTTTCTTACCTGTCGAATGGCAGATGCTGGTGCTCGTGTCATTAAGTTGGAGCGAGCTGAGGGCGACTTCGCTCGTGGGTATGATGATACATCAAGAGGTCTTTCATCGTTCTTTGTTTGGTTAAATCGTGGGAAGGAATCTCTCTCGATAGATATTAAGAATGAAGCTGACCAAGCATTGTTACATCGTTTGCTGGCTAAAGCTGATGTTTGGGTTCAAAACCTTGCGCCGGGTGCTACTGAGCGAGCTGGTTTTGGTTCAGAAAAACTCCGAGAATTATATCCACGGCTTATTACGGTAGATATATCAGGTTACGGACAGGCGCCTGCTCCGTTTGATACTGCGAAAGCATATGACCTTTTGGTCCAAGCTGAAAGCGGGCTCATGGCTGTTACTGGGTCTCCCGCTGAGCCATCTCGAGTTGGCGTTTCTATCTGTGATTTAACGACTGGAATAAACGGATTGACTGGCGTTCTTGAAGCGCTTTACGCACGAGAAAAGACTGGTTGTGGCTCTGGTATTGCTGTTTCGATGTTTGATGCGATGGCTGATTTAATGGCGGCTCCGGTAATGTTCCAACAGCATGGAGGCAGGGATTGGCCTCGAACAGGACTTCGCCACAACGCTCTTGTGCCATATGGGGCCTACGCAACTGGTGATGGGCGATTAACTATGATTGCTATTCAAAACGAGCGAGAGTGGGGACGTTTTGCTGAAATAGTACTTGAGCAAGAAAGTATGGCGACCGATGAGAGATGTCAGCCAAACAAGGCGAGAATGGCCAATAGAGAATTTGTTGAAGGTGAAATAGATCGCGTCTTGAAAGGAATTGACCAACCTACCTTGCAGGAGCGTCTAAGGAAGGCTGATATTGCACATTCCAGCGTTAACAGCGTTGAAGATATGGTTAGCCACCCTGCATTAAGGCGTATCGAGGTTCAGACAGAGGAGGGCGTCATTGATATGCCGTCTCCTCCAGTGCGAAGGTCTGGTGACACCCCATTCTATGGATCGGCTCCAAAAATTAATCAGCACGGTTCATCGATCCGTGCTGAATTTAAAGAGTAGTCTTATGCAATTTGAGTTTGATGCAGTGGGTCAGGCCATTCAGGAGGCAGCACGACGCTTCGCTGACGAGAAACTTCTGCCCTACTATCAATCCAGGGAAGCCGTTGATCATTTTGATCGTGATTTGCTTAAAGAAATGGGTGACCTTGGGTTGGTTGCGCCAGACCTACCCGAAGAATATGGAGGTATTGGCGCCTCTGGTCTTACACAAGGTGCTGTGATTGAGGAGATTGGTCGGGGTGATCTGAATATCGCTTACATACAATTATTAGGATCGCTTATCGGTGGAGTTATCGCGCAGTTTGCGTCGAAGGATTTGGCAACAGAATATCTTCCAAAACTTGCAGCTGGCGAGCTAATTCCAAGCTTAGGACTTACTGAACCTCGCGGTGGAACAGACGCTGCAAATCTTCAGTTGCGCGCTCGGAAAGATGGTGGGGACTGGATTATTGATGGGGAAAAGGCATCAATTTCTTGCGCTAATCAAGCTGATTTCGTTCTCGTGGCAGCCAGGACCGGAGAAATTAATGAAGGTGCAAGGGGTATTACTGCGTTTTTAATTGACTTGAATGCGCCAGGTGTATCCAGATCAAATTACAATGATCTTGGCAGTATTTCTGTGGGGAGGGGGTCAATTTGGTTCGATAGCGTACGTGTACCTGACACGCGTCGAGTAGGTGACGTCGGTATGGGGTTCATACGCGTTATGCAAGGTTTTGATTACTCCCGCGCACTCATAGCTTTACAATGTTTGGGGTCAGCTCGAGCTTCTATTGATGAGACGTGGAGTTACATTACAGATCGAGAAGCTTTTGGTGGTCCTTTAGCGCAGTTCCAAGGGGTCACGTTTCCGCTTGCTGAAGCGGATGCGCAGGTCCGCGCTGCTCGTCTTTTGGCTTATGAGTGTCTTTGGCTTCGTGATCAGGGAAAGCCTCACACAAAAGAAGCCGCCATGGTTAAATGGATGGGTCCAAAGATATCAGTTGATGCAATCCACCAGTGTCTCCTCACGCATGGGCACCTTGGTTACAGCCGCGATTTACCCCATCAGCAACGCCTCCGAGACGTCATGGGACTTGAGATTGGTGATGGTACCGCCCAGGTCTCTAAAATGATTGTGGCTAGAGAAACTGTTGGGCGCGTAGCAATACAGTACGCGAAGAAGTAGGTGTCTGAGGTGTAGTTTCGTAATAGCCTAGAGCCAGTCAAGGGCTAAGAATTGCAGGCCTTGCTGTGTTCTAGTATCTGGTCTCTCTAACCAAATGTTGGAAAAATTAAGAGACATCATCCGTGCAATCTTATGACGTTACAATATTTTCTTAAATTTTGCATGTAATTAAAAAGGGCCATGGAAAATTCCATGGCCCTAATTTGTCTGCATTAAGCTCCGTTGATAGATCTCAACTGATTAAACCTGCGCTAACGCTTGGTCCAAATCGGAAATGATATCATCAATATGTTCAATGCCGATTGAAAGACGTACATACCCAGCTGAAACGCCTGTGGCCTCTTGCTCTTCAGCGGAAAGCTGACTGTGAGTTGTTGTCGCTGGATGAATTGCAAGACTTCTCGCATCACCTATGTTTGCGACATGATAGAACATTTTTAGGCTATCAATGAACTTTGCTCCGGCATCCTTTCCACCTTTAAGGACCATGCCACAAAGGCCGCCGTATTGACCATTTAGGTATTTATCAGCCCGAGCTTTTAGTTCACCTGTCTGTTGGCTGGGATGAATAACTGTTTCAACTGCAGGATGCTTAGCCAACCACTCGGCAACCGCTACAGTATTACTGCAGTGTCGTTCCATCCGAAGAGGAAGAGTTTCTAGGCCTTGTAAAAACATGAAGGCATTGAAGGGAGACATTGCTGACCCGAGGTCTCGCAGCAATGTTGTGCGCATCTTAATAATGTAAGCAACTGGACCAATGCCCTTAACTGCTTGAGTCCATACAGCTCCATGATAGCTTGGGTCAGGCTGATTAAGATAAGGCTGACGCTCGGCGTGAGCCTCCCAGTCAAAATTGCCACCGTCGACAACAAGTCCACCGATCGATGTACCATGGCCGCCAATATACTTTGTTGTTGAATACATAACGATGGCAGCGCCATGCTCTAGTGGCCTACAAATCCCAGATGCCGCAGTGTTATCCATGATTAGAGGTATGCCTAACTCGCGACCGATGGCTGCTACCTCTGAAATTGGAAACACATTGAGTTTTGGATTAGGTAAAGTTTCTGCATAAAACGCGCGTGTTTTATCGTCTACCGCGCGGCGAAAGTTTTCAGGGTCACTTGGGTCAACGAACCGGCACTCAATGCCCATATCCTTCATGGTGTTAGCAAATAAATTCCAGGTTCCACCGTAAAGGTCGGTTGAAGCAACGAAATTATCACCCGCTTTTGCTATGTTCTGAATACAAAAAGCACTTGCTGCTTGACCCGATCCTAAAGCTAGACCTGCAGCCCCACCTTCCATCGCAGTCACTCGCTGCTCGAGGACATCACAGGTAGGGTTCATTATACGTGTATAAATGTTGCCAAGTTCGGATAGAGCAAACAGATTGGCTGCATGCTCTGCATCACGGAACTGGAATGAAGTGGTTTGATGAATCGGTACTGCTACAGAGCCCGTTGTCGGATCTGCTCTATGGCCAGCATGCAAAACCGTTGTTTCAATTTTTTTAGTAGTCTCGCTCACAGTAACTTTCCTTGATTAGCAGTTGCCGAGATTTTGATATCACGTTTTTCTGATTTTTTTTTGACAAGCGCACGTTCAATGCTGGTATGTCAACACTTAAACATAAATAAGGAACTTTGTTCTTACTTATCTTATTTTTGAGAAAAAAACCTACGGAGTTAGTGGTGTCCCTGAAAATTCTTGTTCTTCCAGGAGATGGAATTGGTCCTGAAATTATTGCTACAGCGAAACAAGCACTTGAGGTCTTGGATGCAAAGCTAGGACTAGGGCTAGAAATAAATACAAAACCTATCGGCTTTGATGCTCTCAAAGAGAGTGGAGCAACGTGGAGCTCCGATATCGAAGATGCCTGCAGAAAAGCTGACGGCGTAATTATGGGGCCTACCGACACTGCTGCTTATCCGTCTCCGGAGGAGGGGGGGATTGGGCCTTCAGCGGCTGCAAGGAAGAATTTGGATCTATTTGCGAACATTAGACCGAGCCGGTCTGCTATTGGTATGCCAGCTTTAAAGACTGGTGTTGATTTGGTTATAGTGCGTGAGAATACCGAAGGTTTTTATGCTGACAGAAGTCTATTTTTCGGAGGCGGTGAATTTATGCCTACGTCCGAATTGGCAATGTCCGTCCGGAAAATTACAAAATCAGCTAGTGAACGAATTGCACATATTGCGTTTCAGATGGCGGCCCTCAGGCGGAAAAAAGTAACAGTGGTGCACAAAGCTAACGTTTTGAAGATGACATGTGGCATGTTCTTGGAGGCTGCCGAGCATATTGGAAAACAATACCCGGATATCGAAATTGACGATGTGCATGTTGATGCAATGGCATCGGATTTAGTTCGAAAGCCTGAAAGTTTTGACGTTGTCCTTTGTTCAAATATGTATGGCGATATCCTTTCTAATTTAGCAGCTGAAGTTACGGGAGGCCTGGGGTTAGCTGGGTCTTTAAATCGCGGAGATAGTATTTCTCTTGCTCAGGCCGCGCATGGTTCTGCTCCAGATATAGCAGGTCAGGGCATTGCAAACCCAACATCCATTCTTCGATCTACAGCGATGATGTTACGGGATTTGGCTGAGAGGCGTTCAGAAAATACTCTTTTTGCAGCTGCTGCTAACTTAGATGAGGCGTTGGATGTAATGCTTACCGACGAGAAAACACGAACTCCTGACCTTGGTGGCTCGCTTTCCACAAGTGAGTTTGGAAAAGTTCTTTCAATTAGGTTGGATACCCAACAATAACACCAAATAATTTCTAAGGCTTACTTTGATTTAATGCGAAAACTTGATCCCTCTCAAAGACGTCCAGACGGCGCCCCGCTGCCAAAGCCCATTGATGCTGCAACAGCGGTAATAATCAGGCGCGGAATAGAGCCATCGGTTCTGATGGGGTATCGCAGCGCAGCGCATAAATTTATGCCTAACACTCTGGTTTTCCCTGGAGGGCGAGTTGATCCAGATGATCATACTCCTCCAGCATCAGGAGAGTTAGCCTCAGAAACTATGCAACGTTTACGACGAAAGGGGCGTGTTAGTGCTCGTAAGGCAAGAGCCCTGGCTTTGGCAGCGATCAGAGAAACATTTGAAGAAACTGGTCTGGTGCTTGGCCGGCGTTTTAAAGAGCAGGTTGATACAAGCAGTTTAGCTAAAGATTGGCGTCAGTTTTTCGATACTGGCTTCGCTCCAGCCCTAGATGCTCTCGATTATCTCTTTAGAGCAGTTACTCCTCCTGATAATTTTCGTCGATTTGATGCGCGATTTTTCATAGTGGATGCAAGTTTAGCGCATGGTGAAATAGCGGGGTCAGGTGAGTTGGTGGACTTACAATGGATACCAATTCGCGATGCCATGAATATGCCTAGGACTCCCTCTCCAACTCGAGGGGCGCTTAAAACAGCGCTAAGCCTTATCAATGAAGAGGTTAGTTTTCCACAGCAAGCTAATGCCCCAGTGCCAGCTTTAATTAGTCGTTATGGCATAGAGGCTATCGAGTATCATTAAGGTCGTCTCGCGGTATTTATTTAAATGACTTTTATTAGCCTTTTTTCTTCACGGTAATAGAGAATTAGTCGAGCAATTACTTTTCCTGCTCTGTGAACCAAACTATTTTTCTTATTCGTTCACAATTTTAAGTGGTTTATACGTTCGTCAATTAGAACAAATATTGACCAAAAAAGAACATTAATGGTACATTATATTAAAATGTGTGCTGGTTTAAGGCCGCCGACTGTGTGATTATGGAGGTATTAATGATCGATTCCCCGCTTCGATTAGTAGAGAAGAGCCCCGATATGGAAAAACAAAAAGCTTTAGAAGCAGCACTTGGCCAGATTGAGCGCGCCTTTGGTAAGGGCTCAATTATGAAGTTAGGTGAACAGAAATCCATGGAGATTGAGGCCATCTCAACTGGGTCTCTTGGTTTAGATATTGCTCTGGGTGTCGGCGGCGTACCTCGCGGTCGCATCATCGAAATTTATGGGCCAGAAAGCTCAGGCAAGACTACACTTGCCTTGCATATATTAGCAGAGGCGCAAAAGCTTGGCGGTGTTGCCGCGTTTGTCGATGCTGAACATGCTTTAGACCCAGTTTATGCTCGAAAACTTGGTGCAGATGTGGAGGAGCTTTTAATTGCTCAGCCCGATACAGGGGAACAGGCCCTTGAGATTGCAGATACATTAGTGCGTTCACAAGCAGTAGATGTACTAGTCGTAGACAGTGTTGCAGCTCTAACACCGCGTGCGGAAATCGAAGGTGAAATGGGGGACTCCCTTCCTGGATTGCAGGCTCGATTAATGAGCCAGGCACTGCGCAAACTGACAGCCTCAATTTCAAAAAGTCGAACCTTAGTAATTTTCATTAACCAAATTCGTATGAAGATTGGTGTAATGTTTGGAAGCCCCGAAACAACTACTGGTGGTAATGCGCTGAAGTTTTATTCGTCAGTACGTTTAGATATCCGTCGTATTGGCCAAATCAAGGATCGCGACGAAGTGGTTGGGAACCAAACAAGAGTACGAGTAGTAAAAAATAAGGTAGCGCCTCCCTTTAAGACAGTTGAATTTGACATCATGTATGGTCAAGGCGTCTCTAAGACGGGTGAGTTGATAGACCTTGGTGTGAAGGCAAATATCGTCGAAAAATCAGGTTCGTGGTTCTCTTTTGATGGTGAGCGCTTAGGCCAAGGGCGTGAAAACGCCAAAACCTTCCTTAGCCAAAATGAAGATATCGCTAAAATAATTGATACCCGTATTCGTCAGAACGCAGGATTGGTCGCCGAAAAAATGATGATTGGAGACCCAACTGAAGAAGACGATGATGGAGAGGTTGATGGTGCTCTATGATTGGTTTTCTAATCTAATTAAGGCATAGTTTTGAGGTGATACCCTCTGGACACTTCAGTGCTCAACGGGCTAGATCGCAGCTTGGATGACTCATAGTACAGAGGTGTGAGATGGAAACGGCAAACGGAATTCGCCGGGCGTTTCTCGACTATTTTGGGCGGAACAGTCATGAGATTGTCTCATCTAGCCCTCTGGTGCCCCTTAATGACCCGACTTTGTTGTTTACCAACGCGGGTATGGTGCAATTCAAGAATGTTTTTACTGGGATGGAAAACCGTCCGTATAGTCGAGCCGTCACCAGTCAGAAATGTGTGCGTGCTGGTGGGAAGCATAATGATTTAGAAAATGTTGGGTATACAGCACGGCATCACACATTTTTTGAGATGCTCGGAAATTTCTCCTTTGGGGATTACTTTAAAGACTTAGCCATTGAGCTCGCTTGGAATCTTGTCACTAAGGAATTTGGGCTATCAAAAGAAAAGCTCTTAGTTACAGTTTATTCGGAAGATGAGCAGGCGGCAGATCTTTGGAAAAAAATAGCTGGTCTCAGTGATGATAAAATTATCCGAATTTCTACCTCGGATAATTTCTGGTCGATGGGAGATACGGGGCCGTGTGGGCCTTGTTCAGAAATTTTTTATGATCATGGTGATCATATCCCTGGTGGCCCACCGGGTTCTCCAGACGAAGATGGTGACCGCTTTATCGAAATTTGGAATCTCGTATTTATGCAATACGAGCAGATATCCAAAGAGGAAAGAGTTGATCTTCCTCGCCCATCAATCGATACGGGAATGGGATTGGAAAGAGTTGCGGCTGTTCTGCAAGGCAAGCACGATAACTACGATATAGATTTAATGCGGGCACTTATTGAAGATGTTGCTGCTCGTACCAAAATTGATCCGGACGGTTCTCAAAAAGCGAGCCATCGCGTCATAGCAGACCATGTCCGTGCTTCTAGCTTTTTAATAGCAGATGGTGTGCTTCCGTCGAATGAAGGGCGAGGATATGTACTTCGGCGCATTATGAGAAGGGGCATGCGGCACGCCCATATGTTGGGCGCAAAAGACCCCTTGCTCTTTGAGGTCGCTCCGACTTTAGCGCGTGAGATGGGTGATGATTATCCTGAATTAAGGCGAGCACTTCCTCTCATTACAGAGACACTTAAACTGGAAGAGGAGCGGTTTAAAGTTACGCTTGATCGGGGCTTAAAGTTGCTTGATGAGGCGACCGGGGAGCTAGAGGCAACTGCGCCTCTTGATGGTGATACAGCGTTCCGTCTTTATGATACTTACGGATTTCCTCTTGACCTGACCCAGGATATTCTGCGCGGCCAAGGCCGTACTGTAGATGTTACAGGGTTCGATGCTGCAATGGATAGGCAGCGCGCGGCTGCTCGGCAGGCTTGGGCTGGCTCTGGTGATACAGCTAATGACGCAGTCTGGTTTGATATGCGCGAGCGCTTTGGAGCAACAGAATTTTTAGGTTATGCGCAAGAAAATGCGGAAGGCGTTGTGGGTGCCTTAATTGCAGGGGGCAAAGAAGTTGATTGCTTGAACCCCAATGAAAATGGCTTGGTTATTTTGAATCAAACCCCTTTCTATGCAGAATCTGGTGGCCAGATTGGGGATTGTGGGCGTCTTACAGGTATCGATGGTGTGTCAGCCAGAGTAATGGATGTCCAGAAAAAAGTTGGAGACCTATGGGTTCATCAAGTTGAAGTTGAAACGGGTGTTTTAAAAATTGGTGATGCGGTTGAACTTGCGGTTGACGGAGAACGTCGCAGCCACATAAAGCGTAATCATTCCGCCACCCATCTTTTACATGCGGCCCTTCGCGACTCACTCGGGGCACATGTTGCTCAAAAAGGCTCTCTTGTTGCTCCAGAGCGTCTGCGTTTCGATATCTCTCACCCTAAAGCCATAACCATTGATGAGGTCTTGGAAGTTGAAAAGGCGGTTAATGACAGGATCCGGATGAATACGCTGGTAGAAACCCGGGTAATGCCAACTGACCAAGCTATTGAGGCAGGTGCTATGGCCCTCTTTGGCGAAAAATATGGCGATGAAGTCCGAGTGGTTTCAATGGGAGGCCCTAGTTTAGGACAAAGTAGTAAGGAATGGTCGGTCGAACTTTGCGGCGGTATCCATGTCTCACGCACTGGCGATATCGGTAATTTCATTATCATGTCTGAGAGCGCTGTTGGTGCTGGGGTAAGAAGAATAGAAGCTGTGACTGGTGCGGCAGCACAAGCCTATGTGGTGGAACGCCGTCGTTTATTGGACGAAATTTCGGGTGCACTAAAAACAACGCCGGAAGATGCTCCCGTTAGGATTGCACAATTAATAGAGGATCGGCGAAAGCTGGAACGTGAAGCTGCAGATTTAAGGCGGAAATTAGCAGCAGGGGGAGCTGCAGGGGCATCGGCACCCGAAGCGAAGTCCATCGGCGAGGTAAGTTTTATTGGCCGTGCGTTAAATGGTGTTCCTGCCAAGGAACTCAAGTCAATGGCAGATGCGTTGAAGGCACAAGTTGGCTCTGGAGTTGTCGCGGTTGTAGCGGAAAATGAGGGTAAGGCATCTCTTGTCGTGGCGGTTACTGAAGATATGAAAGACAAATTAGATGCTGTCTCGTTGGTTAGAGTTGGATCGGCTGCGGTTGGCGGAAAAGGTGGCGGAGGTCGCCCGGATATGGCACAAGCCGGTGGCCCAGATGGAGAAAAAATCAATGAGGCTCTCTCAGCAATTGAGGCAGCTCTTGCAAATTAGCCTAGAAGGAGTTGCATAATGAAGGATCAGACTTGGATCTGGCATAATCCTCGGTGCAGTAAGTCAAGGTTGACGCTAGAGCTACTCAGAGAGAACGGTATTGAGCCTGTAATAGTGGAATACTTGAAAACTCCGCCGACTGCCGATGAAATTAAGAAGGTAATTAAACTTCTTGATATCAAGCCGTTTGATTTAATGCGGGTGAAGGAACCTATATTTAAAGAGCTTGAGCTAGATAACGATGCAGATCGCATTCAAGCTATGGCTGACCATCCTATTTTGATTGAAAGGCCAGTCGTTATTCGGGGACGGCAGGCAAGGCTTGGCCGGCCCCCAGAAGCTGTTTTAGAAATTTTGTAAGAAAGATCTGGCAATCAAATTGCTGTCATAAAGAGAGAAAAATGCGAGAAGCTGTTATCGTATCCACCGCTCGGACGCCAATTGGGAAGGCCTACCGAGGTGCTTTTAACGACCTAGATGCGCCCTCCTTGGCAGGACATGTGATTAATGAGGCTGTTGCTAGAGCCGGAGTGGATCCATCTGAGGTCGAAGATTGTTTGATGGGAGCAGCAATGCAGCAGGGCTCCACTGGATATAACATTGGGCGTTTAGCTGCACTCGCTGGTGGCCTTCCAACTACTGTAGCCGGGATGAGTATCGACCGCCAATGCGCTTCTGGCATGATGGCAATCGCAACAGCCGCGAAACAGGTAATTGCCGATAATATGAATATCATTGTCGGTGGTGGCCTTGAGTCGATTAGCTTAGTTCAGAACGAGCACCGTAATTCATACCGGGCAGAAGATCCCAACCTTGTTAGCAAACATCCCAATATTTATATGGCGATGCTTGATACTGCTGAAACAGTTGCAAATCGGTATCAGATTTCTCGAGAGGCTCAGGATGCATATGGACTGCAATCACAGCAGAGAACAGCCGCTGCTCAGACTGCAGGTAAATTTAATGATGAAATTATTCCTATTGATGTAGAAAAAGTCGTCTTTGACAAGGTGACTAAAACAGCTACACGTGAAAGAGTTAAGCTCACAAAAGACGAAGGTAACCGCCCAGATACAAATGCAGAGGGCCTATCTAATCTCAAGCCAGTTATTGAGGGCGGATCAATAACTGCTGGAAACGCAAGCCAGTTATCCGATGGTGCTAGCGCTGCTGTTGTAATGGAAGCGGCCGAAGCTGCTAAAAGAGGTATCAGCCCGCTCGGACTGTATAAAGGGATTGCTGTGGCAGGGTGTGAACCTGACGAGATGGGTATAGGTCCGATTTTTGCCGTACCGAAGCTCCTAAAGAAATTTGGACTGACGATGGATGACATCGGACTGTGGGAATTGAACGAAGCGTTTGCAGTTCAGGTCCTCTACTGTCGCGACAAGTTGGGCATCCCGAATGAACTTCTTAATGTTAATGGTGGGGCCATCTCAATTGGTCACCCTTATGGAATGTCTGGTGCACGAATGGTTGGGCATGCGCTTATCGAAGGAAAACGCAGGGGTGCCAAGTATGTAGTCTGCACGATGTGCGTGGGTGGAGGCATGGGAGCCGCGGGTCTTTTTGAAGTTATCTAAGGGCATTAGGGAAGTCTGAAGATGGCGATAAAGGCGGCCGCTCCAGAAGATTATACACCACTACAACGAGCACTCATCTTATTATCTGCCACAATGGCAACAACGCTGTATGCGACGACCATTCTGGTGGTGAGTGTGATCCTGCCGCAAATGCAGGGCTCTTTATCAGCTACCCAAGATCAAATTGCGTGGGTTGTAACATTTAATATTCTAGCAACAGCTGTTGCCACTCCTATGACAGGTTGGCTTGCTAGCACTTTTGGCCGCCGGAGAACGATGATTTATGCCCAAGCTGGCTTCATGTTTTCCACGTTGGCGTGTGCGCTAGCTCCCAATCTTGAACTTCTGGTTATAGCGCGAATTTTTCAAGGGGCTTTTGGGGCGCCATTGGTTCCCTTAGCTCAAGCGACAATTCTTGATTCATTCCCTAAGGCAAAACAAGCTTTTGCTACTTCCGTATTTGGGATGGGTGTCGTCATTGGGCCAGTGATTGGCCCAGTGTTCGGTGGTTACTTGGCAGATCTCTACGATTGGCGTTGGGCATTTTACATGATTGTACCAGCGGCAGCAGTAGGCCTTGCAGGCTTGTTGTTATTCATACCGGATAGTCGCAGCAGAAATCCTTCGAAACTTGATTGGACCGGCTTTCTCACACTTTGCGTGGCGGTAGGCTCCCTTCAACTCATGCTTGATCGTGGTAATCGGCAAGATTGGTTCGATAGTTTAGAAATTTTAATTGAAGCTGGGTTAGCTATTCTAGCTTTGTATCTTTTTATCGCGCACAGCCTTACGACATCAAAGCCATTCCTGAATCTTAAACATCTTAAAGACCGTAATTACGCCCTCGGGCTAATTTTCGTGACTGTTTACGGAATGCTAAACTTTACCCCCATGGTTTTGTTTCCGCCGATGTTACAGGGTTTGATGGGATACCCTAATCAAGTGATTGGAGAGCTCTTGGGCGCACGCGGTGCCGGAGCAGTACTTGGGTTTTTCTCAGCGATGTGGGTTGGGCGGTTAGATCCCAGAATTGGATTAACTCTTGGTTGTGCAATTCAATGCGCCTCCGGCGTTTGGATGATGACTTTCTCTGTCGATGTTTCATTTGTTGAAGTGGCTATTGCTAGTGGGTTACAGGGTTATTCCGTCGGCATATTGTGGCCCCCGCTGACGGTTGCAACCTTCAGAACTATTGATTCGGCTTATTTGGCGGAAACTTCAGCAATTTTTCATTTATTAAGAAATTTAGGCTCATCCATTTTTATAAGCCTATCAGTAACTGCATTAGTTCGGTCATCGTCTATCAATTATGGTCGACTTGCAGAATTCATTAATCCTTTTAATGAAAATTTAAGTGCTGCAATTGCTAGTGGAGCTGCAAATATTAGTGCTGCGGATGGAGTAGCTCGGATCAGCTCAGGTGTTGCTAAACAAGCACAAATGCTGGGGTTCCTTGATGCTTTTGCGCTTTATACTGCCGCCAGTATTGTAATGTTTTTCATGATTCCGTTGTTTCGGATTGGCAATCGGAGTTCAAATTAAGTTCTAATTGTCTTAAAGGCCTCGCAATTCAGGTGGTAGCGTTCTACATTAAAGATCAGTAAAACTAATAAGTAGCATTAGTGCTCATTTGAGAAGGAGCTAGTCGACCTCGTGACTGATCGCAACCTTGCCGTCGCGGCGAACGAAACCGCCCCGTTGGCCCAGGAGCGTCCGAGCCGCTCGGAAGCAGAGGCCGCTGTACGAACTTTAATCCGCTGGGCAGGGGATGACCCCACTCGTGAGGGATTAATCGATACGCCAAATCGTGTTGTTCGTGCATGGGATGATTTTTTTGCTGGGTATAATCAAGACCCTATCGATGCACTTGCTCGAACATTCGAGGAAGTTGATGGGTATGATGAGATTGTGCTGATGCGGGATATCCGTGTGGAAAGCCACTGTGAACATCATATTGTGCCTATCATTGGCAAGGCACATGTTGCTTATCTGCCCAATAATCGCGTTGTAGGAATTTCCAAGCTTGCTCGTGTGGTTGAGATTTACTCAAAGCGCATGCAGGTTCAAGAAACTATGACAGCTCAGATCGCTAATGCAATTGAGTCTGTTCTTGAGCCAAGAGGTGTAGCAGTCTACGTAGAGGCTCAGCACCAATGTATGACTACACGAGGAGTGCATATGCCTGGTGTAGATACCGTGACAACGTCAATGCGGGGCGCTTTTAAATCTGATTCAGAGTTGCGGCGAGAGTTCTACACCTTAATTGGCAAATAACTCTGTTCTTGAGCCTAAGACTGATCTTATCTTTAAAGGTCAGTCGAGTGCGCTTGGGTGGCCATTGTAGGTGCGCAGGTACCCTGCCAAGTTGAGAACTTGGCAGCACTCGCAACAGTTAAATTGTTTAACAGTTGCTAGCTTTCTAGTCCTTTAATCTGAAGGCCTTGATCGCTTGTTATTGATACTTGTTTGTAGCCAGGCTTTGAATTTATCTCCAAGTTAAGCAACAATGTTTTGTAGAGTTCATATCCTTTGACTAGGAGTTGCGCGCGC
>Ga0255743_10001956_pt1 | contig 17278 bp, 20 predicted proteins | sample 101ome_19_FD_179950 | JGI IMG/M metagenome (GOLD analysis project Ga0255743, IMG submission 179950) | Coastal salt marsh microbial communities from the Groves Creek Marsh, Skidaway Island, Georgia - 101405AT metaG (version 2) | ecosystem: Environmental > Aquatic > Marine > Intertidal zone >... | reverse complement strand
CCAGGTGTGACGATTAACACCTTGTAAGTCACGTCATCACCATTGGCTAGCGTGATGAAATCGCTGTCGGGATGAAATTCTGTGACTGCCTCTTGAACCCATGAGACTTTTTTTGGAATCACTGAATCCATTGACCTGACGGTTTTTTCTTGAGGCATGATGCCGCTGCCAACCAACGTCCAGCCAGGCTGGTAGTAGTGTTCTACGGCAGGATCAAAAACGCTGATCGAAAGTTTTGGGTTTTGTTTTAATAGGGAGGCTGCAGCGGCGAGACCGCCAGCTCCAGCGCCAACAATTGCGATATCGACTTGCATAACTTGAGTCCTTTCTGTGAGGTTACCGAGTCAGTCTGCGCGTGATTTATGACAAACGATGTGCGATGTCGACAATACTTAAGCCCGCTTTATCGACGGTTTCGACAAGCGTGTTCACATCTTGCTTACCGGCTTCTGAGAGTGCCCACAATTTGGCGCAACGTGCACCAGAGCGGCAATACGTCAGAACAGGCGACGGCACTTCAGAAAGTAAGGCTGCATGCTGCTCGACATCTGAGTCTGTGATGTTTGCGCCATTCACCGGCAAATAGCGGAATTCCAGACCCAACGCGTTCGCTTTGTGTGCCATTGCGTTCGCTTCAGCGTGTGGTTCGCCTTCTTCGTCTGGACGATTGCAAATCACTGCTTTAAATCCTGCTTCTTTGACTGCGTCCAAATCATCCAATGTGAGTTGGTCAGCAACGGAGAGATCAGTGGTCAATTCACGAATAATCATGGTGCCTCCTTAGACGGCATCGAGAGGAATTTTGAGATAGCGTACGCCATTATCCTCTGCTGGAGGTAATTCTCCGGCCCGCATATTCACCTGAACCGATGGCAAGATGAGTGTCGGCATGCTGAGCGTCTTGTCTTTTGCTGAGCGCATGGCCACGAACTCATCCTCTGAAACTCCGTCATGCACGTGTAGGTTCGATGCTTTTTGCTCGCCAACAGTCGTTTCATACTGCATTTCACGACCATTTGGCATGTAGTCGTGACACATAAACATCCGCGTTTCTGGTGGTAGTGCTAACAATCGCTGGATGCTTTGATAGAGAACGCGTGCATCGCCGCCAGGGAAGTCGCAACGTGCCGTTCCAAAGTCAGGCATAAACATGGTGTCGCCAACAAACAGTGCATCGCCAATATGATAAGTCATGCAAGCAGGCGTGTGGCCTGGGGTATGCATCGCTGTGGCAGTCAGCCCGCCAATTGCAAACGTGTCGCCATCTGTAAACAAATGATCAAACTGCGATCCGTCACGACGAAACTCAGGCTCTGCATTGAACAGATTGCCGAAAATGTTTTGGACGTCGGTAATGTGGGCGCCAATGCCAATCTTCCCGCCAAGTTTATTGTGCAAATAGGGAGCAGCTGATAAGTGATCTGCGTGGACATGGGTTTCCAAAATCCACTCAACCGTCAGGTTTTCAGATTCGACCATTGCGATCACTTGATCTGCACTTTTTGTTTTCGTTCGACCGCTGGCTGCTTCATAATCGAGCACCGAGTCGACGATGGCGCAGGACGAAGAGTTTGGATCTTTGACAATGTAGGTCAGAGTCCAAGTGGCCGGGTCAAAAAAAGCACGAACGTCAGGGTTCATTTCGATCTCCTTGCTCTTAGAGCGCTTAGTTATAAGCTTATATCAAGCAGTAAAGATATTCGATAGTATTCCCTACGTTTTCACATTGAGGTGTATCAACTATGACTGAATTTACTCCGATTCTCTCTCTATCTGGAGGTGTTCTTATCGGATTGTCGGCAGCGGCTGCATTTTTCTTATTTGGGCGAGTTCTTGGTATGACAGGAATCGTGGCCCGTACACTGGATTTTGATTTTGGCGAAGGTTCTTGGCGGCCCTTTTTCTTGATTGGATTGGTGGTCACGCCATTGGTGCTATCAATGATTGCACCCTCGCCACATGGCTTTGAACCCATGGGATTGATTCCAATGATCGTTGGTGGATTCCTGGTTGGCTACGGAACGCGTGTCGGCTCAGGGTGCACCAGTGGCCACGGCATTTGCGGTATTTCACGGCTGTCTAAGCGCTCAATTGCTGCAACTTGCACGTTCATGACCACGGCGGTGATTACGGTCTTTGTGATCCGTCACGTGTTAGGGGGGGCGCTATGACACAGATCATTGCTCTAGTACTTGGCGCCTTGTTTGGTGGCGGTTTGTATCTTGCTGGAATGACCAATCCATCCAAGATCGTTAACTTCCTCGATATTGCCGGAATCTGGGATCCTAGTCTGATTTTCGTGATGGGCGGCGGGATTCCGGTCGCAGCGATTGGATTTTTGATGCTCAAACGGCGTGAAAAGCCAGTGGTGTTCGATGATATCCAAGTACCTACGGTTGGCGTGATCGACAAGCCATTAATTATAGGTAGCGCAATTTTTGGGATTGGCTGGGGTATCTCTGGTCTTTGCCCGGGCCCTGCATTTGCATCAGTCTTGATGGAGCCTGCGGTGATCATCCCGTATTTGATCGCTTTAATTCTCGGTAGTCTTGCGTACGAGCGATTCCACCGGTAGCGTTTGGTTTTTCTAACGACTCAAAGGGTCCTCCATTGGCGCTTGAATCTACCGAAGCTTTTGAACGGCTTCCCTTAAAAACCTATACAGAAAAGGCGTACCTCGATTATTCGATGTACGTCATTCTGGATCGAGCTCTTCCGCATATCGGTGATGGATTAAAACCTGTGCAGCGGCGCATTGTGTATGCGATGAGCGAACTGGGTTTATCTGCACAATCCAAACACAAGAAGTCAGCAAGGACCGTTGGTGATGTGCTCGGTAAATTCCATCCGCACGGCGATTCAGCCTGCTACGAAGCCATGGTGCTGCTTGCTCAGCCGTTTTCTACACGCTATCCGCTGGTTGATGGCCAAGGGAACTGGGGTAGCCCAGATGATCCGAAAAGCTTCGCCGCAATGCGCTACACCGAGGCGCGCCTTACGCCAATTGCAAAAATCCTTCTTGATGAATTGGGTCAGGGGACGGTTGATTGGCAGCCCAATTTCGACGGGACATTAAAAGAACCTAAATTGCTGCCGGCGCGAGTGCCATCGATTCTTCTCAATGGAACCACAGGTATCGCTGTCGGTATGGCCACCGATATACCGCCACACAATTTGCGTGAAGTTGTGAACGCTGCAGTTCATCTCTTGGATGACCCGGATGCTTCCGTCAGAGATTTGATGCGCTTTGTTCCAGGCCCTGACTATCCGACAACCGCAGAAATCATTTCGTCGCCGGCAGATCTCGCGAAGGTATATGAAACCGGTAATGGATCCATACGGATGCGCGCGACCTATGTATCTGAAGATGGTGATATCGTGATTAATGCGTTACCACATCAGGCATCGCCAGCTCGGATTCTTGAGCAAATTGCTGCGCAAATGCAGGCCAAGAAACTGCCAATGATTGTTGATTTACGCGACGAGTCAGATCACGAGAATCCGATTCGTTTGGTTCTAACGCCACGCTCAAACCGAGTAAATGCCGAAGAAGTGATGACGCACTTATTCGCGACCACTGATCTTGAGAAAACCTATCGTGTGAACTTGAACATGATCGGTGTTGACGGCCGTCCACAAGTCAAATCATTGCGTTCAATTTTGACCGAGTGGCTCGATTGGCGTCGCCAGACAGTGACACGTCGATTAACGCATCGTCTCGATCAGGTGATGGACCGACTGCATATTTTAGAAGGCTATCTCGTTGCCTATCTGAATATTGATGAAGTGATTCGCATCATTCGTGAAGAAGATGAGCCAAAAACTGAATTGATGGAACGTTTTGGGCTGAGCGAAGTTCAAGCCAATGCCATCCTCGATCTGCGTTTACGCCATTTAGCGAAACTTGAAGAAGTCAAAATTCAAGCTGAGCAAAAGGAACTTGAGAAAGAGCGCAAGTATCTTGACGGTGTGCTTGGGTCTCGCGCGAAAATGACACAGTTGATGCGCGACGAGCTGACCAAGGACGCTGAGACCTATGGCGATGAGCGTAGATCACCGATTGTTGTCCGACAGGAAGCGCGTGCTCTGCGTGAAGATCAGTTGGTTGCTTCTGAACCCGTGACTGTTGTGTTGAGTGACAATGGCTGGATCCGGTCCGCGAAAGGTCATGACATCGCCCCAGAGGCGCTCGCTTATAAGTCAGGTGATCAGTACCTTACTTCTGCACAAGGCCGTTCGAACCAACCATTGGTTGCATTTGATACCACGGGTCGTGCGTATTCAGTGCAAACCCATACCCTTCCCTCTGCGCGAAGTCAGGGTGAGCCTTTATCTGGTCGAATTGATCTCGCTGCTGGCGCGAAAGTGACACAGCTTGCGTTGGCTGACGAGACGACAAAATGGGTGTTGGCGACAGATCATGGCTACGGATTCATTTGTAAGCACGGTGATCTACTTGGCCGAAACAAAGCGGGTAAGTCTGTTGTGAATTTGGGTGATGCCAAATTGTTGCCACCTGCTGTGATGGGTGATGTCGAGTTGTCGCGTATTGCTATTGCTGTTTCGAGTGGCCACTTACTTGTTTTTGAGGCGCATGAATTGCCGGAACTTGCCAAAGGTAAGGGCAATAAACTTGTCCAGATACCACCTGCCTTGCTCAAAGAAGGACATCGTGTCACTGCGATCACGGTCTTGCCGCCACTGCGCTCGCTTCGTGTGATCGCAGGTAAGCGTCATGTCACTTTGTCGCCATCAGATCTTGAGAACTTCGTTGGGGAGCGTGCGCGTCGCGGGAAGCTCCTCCCGCGTGGGTTCCAGCGAGTGGATAAGCTTGAGGCGGAATCGTGAGGCTTCTGTGGTTCGTTAGTGACGCTAGTCACATCGAAGCGCTTGAAACCGTATTAGAGGTTTGCGAGCTCAATGATCAGGAGCGTTTGCATCGTCGTCCAAATGATCTTTTGGTCCCAGCGACTTGCGATTGCATTGAGTTGTCTGTCGATACCGTTGATGAAAATCTTCTCAAAGCGCACGCAGACAAAGCTAGCACAGACTACTTGTTGGTTCGCGATGAGCGTCCGAAGCTTGCTTTGTTCGATATGGACTCGACACTGATTGAACAAGAAGTAATCGACCAGCTTGCTGCGGCGTTTGGATTGGGTGATCAGGTGTCTGCCATCACTGAACGAGCGATGCGTGGTGAGCTCGACTTTATCGCGAGTTTCACAGAGCGTCTGGGTCTTCTGAGAGGGCTTTCTGAGTCGAAGCTCGATACTGTCTATCAAAGCCTTACGTTGATGCCTGGTGCTGATGTTTTGACGGCAAATTTATCAGGGGCCGGCGTCCGATTGGGTATCGTTTCTGGCGGCTTCTCCTATTTTGCCGAGCAAATCGGTGAGCGCCTTGGAATGGATTTTGTTTTATCGAATACGCTTGAGTGTCAGGGCGGGGAGGTCACTGGTCGTGTCGTTCCGCCCATTATTGATGGCTCGATGAAGTTGCAAACTCTTGAGAGCGAAGCTCGTGTGTTGGGCATTGCATTGACTGAGACGATGGCTGTTGGCGATGGGGCAAACGATATACCGATGCTGACTGCATCAGGAATTGGCGTTGCGCATCACGCGAAACCCAAGGTGCGTGATGAGGCAAACCATTGTCTCAACCACCACGATCTCAGCGCGCTCTCGTATCTTGTTAAATTCTGATTGCCAGATGCGTCTTGCGGTGAGTGTTGGTAAACTCGCCGCCTCTTTTGATGTTTCTAGGGACGGAATGTGACGCGACCCAGCTGGATATTGCCCGACGGTATGGAGGAATGCCTCCCAGATGAGGCGTGGGCGATCGAAGACGGTCGTCGCCAGTGTTTGGATCTGTTCCGCAAGTCTGATTTTGGCCTCATCATGCCCCCGATGGTTGAATATTTGGATGGCCTTACAAGCGGTGTTGGCCAGGACTTGTCCGATCAAATCATGGTCATCACTGATCGGGTATCGGGTCGGCTCATGGGCATCCGTCCAGATATGACGCCACAGGCTGCGCGGATCGATGCGCATGCGTTGAATGAATCCGGTACAACGCGCTTATGTTATTGCGGTAGCGTCCTTCGAGCGGTTGCATCAGGTGGTGAACCCAGTCGTTCGCCACTCCAGCTTGGCGCCGAAATTTTTGGTAATCCTGATCTTTCTGCTGATATCGAAGTGGTACAGCTGGCGCTTGATACAGTGCGACTGTTCACTGATGAGCCGTTGATGATCGACTTTGGCCATGCGGGTGCTCTGAAGTCAGTTCTCGTTAAGCAATCTGCGACATTTCAAGCGAAGGCACTCGATGCGCTTGCTCGTAAGGATTTGGATGCGTTGGCTACACTCGAGCAGACGGTCCCTGAGATTGCCGTGTTCAAAGATGCCTACGGAGAATTAGATACCGTGATGCAGCGGAGTGAATCTGTCGCGCTTTTGCAGAAGGCATGTGCTGATATCACAGAGGTCAAGCGTGGACTCAATGCCGATCAAGTGTCTTGGTATTGCGACTTGGGTGAAACCCATGGATTTAATTATCACACCGGTCTCGTCTTTGGAATTTACTCACTGAAAGGTGATCAATTATTGGTTCGGGGTGGTCGTTATGATCACGTCGGAGAATCATTTGGTAGAGCGCGAGCTGCAACAGGCTTTAGCGCTGATTTGAAAACACTGGTTCGCCTCGCGAACTGAGTTAGGTTCATTACATATGCATCAGAGTTTAGTCATTCTCGGCAGCCAATGGGGCGATGAGGGTAAAGGGAAAATCGTCGACCTCCTGACGGAAAAAGTGGACTACGTCATTCGTTATCAAGGCGGCCACAATGCGGGCCATACATTGGTGGTCAATGGTCAGAAGACGGCCCTGCATTTGATTCCATCTGGGATTTTGCGCCCACACGTTCGTTGCGTGATTGGCAACGGGGTGGTGTTATCTCCAGAGGCGCTTGTCAAAGAAATTAAGATGCTCGAAGAGCGCGGTCATTCGGTCGTTGATCGTTTGCATGTCTCAACCAATTGTCCTCTCATCATGCGTGTCCATGTCGCGCTCGATCAGGCGCGTGAAGCGGCAAGAGGCGATGCAAAGATCGGAACAACTGGTCGAGGCATCGGCCCAGCGTACGAGGACAAAGTGTCGCGTCGCGGTCTCCGAGTTGCCGATGCGATGGACCCTGTGCGGTTTGCTGAAAAAGTCCGTGAGCTGATGGAGTATCACAACTTCATCTTGACCAACCTGTACCAAGCTGAGCCCGTCGATGTTGAGGCGATGATTGAAGAGACGTTGGATGCGGTGAATTACTTCAAATCTGCGGTTTGTGACACAGTTGATCTGGTTCACCGGAGCCGCCGTGAGGGCAAGATTATGCTGTTTGAAGGCGCTCAAGGCAGCCTTCTGGATATCGACCACGGCACCTATCCATTTGTCACGAGTTCAAACACCACAGCTGGTGGTGTGGCGACGGGTTCAGGTCTCGGGCCACGCTACATCGATGCGATATTAGGAATTACCAAGGCCTATGCAACGCGCGTTGGTTCAGGGCCGATGCCAACAGAACTGTTTGATTCTGTGGGCGAGCATTTGGCTGTCAAAGGGCAGGAAGTCGGTACGACGACTGGTCGTGGTCGACGCTGCGGTTGGTTTGATGCGGTCGCTGTTCGGCATGCAATTGAAGTGAATTCGATTAGCGGAATTTGTTTGACTAAACTCGATGTGCTCGATGGCCTAGAAGAGGTCAAGATGTGTGTCGCGTATGAGCTTCCAAATGGTGAAGTGGTCGATTACTTGCCAAGTGGCGATGATTTTTGTGATGCCAAGCCGGTCTATGAAACGATGCCGGGTTGGAGTGAGACAACTTTTGGAACGACCTCGCTTGACGAAATGCCTCAGGCCGCGAAAGAATATGTTCATCGATTGGGTGAATTGGTTGGTGCTCCGATAGACATCGTCAGCACGGGTCCTGACCGAGAGCAAACGATCGTGATTTCTACGCCTTTTGGTGTAGACTAGTGTGCAAGGGCAGCAACAACTGTCTTTTATAAACAACAAAAACGCATACATAGACCGTCGTGGGTGGAAACACCCAACCTTAGGGACCGCAGAGGATGATTGGTCCCACGACCGTCCGGTATCGGGAGGTAACTATGTCAAAAGGGCACTCGCTACAAGACCCTTTTTTGAATATTCTGCGCAAGGAACGCGTTCCTGTGTCGATCTTTTTGGTCAACGGAATCAAGCTCCAGGGTCAAATCGAATCATTCGATCAATTTGTCGTTCTTCTCAAGAATACCGTCAGCCAAATGGTTTATAAGCACGCGATCTCGACTGTTGTTCCTGCTCGCAATGTGAAGATTCCTGCTGCTGGTATGGAAGATGAAGACGGCGACGATCGGTACGATCTCGACAGCTAAAAAAGCCTAACCATTGCAATAGGGTGCAGGGTCGACTAGACTCCCGCGCCCTACTGTCTATGTAACGGGCAGTCTCCTTGCCATTCGGATGGGCCGAGTGGTGAAACCCGTAAGGAGTCACAATGAACCATTACGAAATCGTTTTGCTGTTCCATCCGGATCAGTCAGAGCAGGTTCCAGCCATGATGGAGCGGTACACAAATGCCGTGACTGAAGGTGGTGGATCTGTCCATCGCTTTGAAGATTGGGGTCGTCGCCAGTTGGCGTATTCGATCAATGATCTGCACAAAGCACATTACATTCTTTGGAATATCGAATGTTCTGTTGAAGTTCTTGACGAACTCACAACAACCTTCCGTTTTAACGATGCTGTGTTGCGTAACATGGTTATCAAGCGGAAAGACGCTGTCACAGAAATCTCTCCAATTAAAGCTGCTGAAAGCCGTCAGGATCGTGACCGCTCAGAGCGTCGCCGTGATCGCGATGCTGAGCAATCAGATGATGCAGATGTTGAAGACGTAGAAGCTGGCGACATCGATGATGCCGTTGATGCTGAAGAAGCAACTGAAGAGTAAGGAAGAGAGATATGTCACGTTTTTTCCGTCGTCGTAAATTCTGTCGTTTCTCGGCTGAAAATGTCACAGAAATCGACTACAAGGATCTGGATACGCTGAAGCAGTACATTACCGAAACCGGTAAGATCGTCCCTTCACGTATTACTGGAACAAGTGCGAAGTACCAGCGTCAGCTCGCTACAGCGATCAAGCGCGCGCGTTACTTGGCATTGCTTCCATATACGGATTCGCACGATATCTAATTAACAGGGGATCCCATGGCACGGCTGGCGCACTATTTAATGGCGTCTGAGTGGCGGGCAGCATTGATCGCATCATTGCTGCTGTTTTTACCGCTACTGTCATGGGCAGGTGCCTCGGTCGTTGCGCTTTATGCACTTCGCCGTGGCCTGGATAAGTCCCTAATGGTGACCGTAGTCCCAATGCTTGTCGCATCGGTGATGGCATTTGGATTCGGTGACTCAGCCATGTTGCTGGTATTGGTGATTACGGTTGTTTTGGCAGCAGTACTTCACCGAACACTGAGCTGGCTTGCAGTCCTCATGGTAGGACTCGGTTTATCGCTTGGTTTGGTGTTTTTAGTAGGCGCGCTCTATGAAGAGACGCTCAAGGGCTTGGTTGTAGCGATCAAAGAAGTGGTCGCTCCGCCGGCGCAACTCACCGCTCTTGGAGTGGATGGGGCCACAGTGGATGCTTGGATGGCATCACTTTCTGTTGGCGCACTGAGTTTTGTGCATATGGTGAGCGCTTTGTTTGCTCTGACATTTGCACGAGCTTTACAGGCTCAAGCCTATAATCCGGGCGGGTTTAAGGCTGAGTTTGAGGCGGTCATGTTACCGCCTGTGTTTGCAACTGGTTGCCTTGTCCTAGCAGCCACTGGATTTTTGATTGATCCGTGGATGCTCCGGTTTTCTCCGGTTGGTGCGTTGCCTTTGATGTTTGCCGGCATTGCATTGGTACATGGGCTGACGAGCATGAGGGAGTCGAGAGGACTCATCATCATGTTCTACACAGCATTGGTATTTTTTACGCCATACCTCTTATTGTTGTTGGCGTTATTGGCGGTCATTGACGCGTTTGTGGATTTTCGAACCCGCGCTCGTCAAGAGCCTCCAGAAGATGAGGATGAATAAATGGAAGTAATTCTGCTTGAGAAAGTCGGTAAGCTCGGTGCTCTCGGTGACCGTGTCACTGTAAAAGGCGGTTACGCTCGTAACTTCCTGCTCCCACAGGGCCGTGCCGTATTGGCAAACGAAGCAAACATTGCTGAGTTTGAAACACGCCGTGCAGAGCTTGAAAAAGCGGCACAAGAGCAATTGGATGCGGCGACAGCGCGCGCTGAAAGCTTGAACGGCAAAACAGTTGCGATCACAGCGAAAGCTGGTGATGAAGGCAAACTGTTTGGTTCAATCGGTACGCGTGATATTGCTGAAGCAGCTGAAGCGGCTGGTTTGACACTGGACAAGAGTGAAGTGCGTCTTCCTGAAGGTCCATTGCGTACCACTGGCGAGCACGAAGTGCAGTGTCAGGTTCACGCTGAAGTGTTTGCAACCATTACAGTTGCGATTACTGGAGAGTAATTCATGGCGTCGTTCTCAACTAACGAGTTCAAATCAGGCCTGAAAGTACTGATCGATGGCGATCCATGCACGATCGTTGAAAACGAGTTCGTGAAGCCAGGAAAAGGTCAGGCGTTTAACCGCGTTAAGATCAAAAACCTGAAAACGGGTCGCGTCGTCGAAAAGACATTCAAGTCGGGAGACTCGGTTGAGGCGGCTGATGTGATCGATCTCGACATGGAATTTTTATATGCCGATGGCGAGTTCTATCACTTCATGATGACCGATGGTTCTTTTGAGCAGCATGCTGCCGATGCGAAAGCAGTCGGTGATGCGTCTAAGTGGCTCAAAGAGCAAGAGACCTACATCATTACGCTATTCAATGGCGCACCATTGGCGGTGACACCTCCAAATCACATCGAATTGGAAGTTGTCGAAACAGATCCAGGCCTGAAAGGTGATACAGCGCAAGGTGGTTCTAAGCCTGCGACGCTATCGACAGGTGCTGTCGTGAACGTGCCGCTTTTCATCGAGATCGGTGAAGTGCTGCGTGTTGATACGCGTACTGGCGATTACGTTTCACGCGCCACGAAAAAATGATGGGTCGGCCAACGGCCACAAAGACCATTCTTGAAGCCCGTGCCAGTTTACTGTCCGGGCTTCGTTCGTTTTTCGAGGCAAGACAATCGCTAGAAGTTGATGTGCCAGCGATTGCTAAAGCCCCTGCATCTGATCCATGGCTTGATAGTTTTACCGTCAGCGACCCGGCTGGATTCCATGTTGGCTATCTGCTCACCTCCCCGGAGACTTATCTCAAACGGCTCCTATCGGAATACCAATGTCCGATCCATGCGATTGGCAAAGCCTACCGCGCCAATGAAGAGGGATCTGAGCACGCCATCGAGTTCACAATGCTCGAATGGTATCGGCCGACGAGTATTCGTCCCTTTCAGGCCATGGTGTCGGAAATACAAGATTTAGTCGAAACCCTGACAGAATGTGGGCGCCCTGAGGTCATCGCATATAAAGATGTCTTTGAGGCAACCTATGGGCTGAATCCGCATCAAGCGACAGTAGATGACCTTGTTGGGTTTGGCAGTGATTTGCTTGGTGCAAAAGCAGCATCTTCGCTTGATTTGGATAGTCTCTTGAATGTGCTTTTTGCAACTGAGATCGAGCCACATCTTACGAACCATATTGTGATCGATTTTCCGGCGATCCAATCAGCGCTTGCGCGTGCGGATCTTGACGGCGCTGACCGCGTTGCTAAGCGTGCGGAGCTGTATATTTCTGGTAGTGAAATTGCAAATGGTTACCACGAGCTCACCGATGCAGTTGAGCAGGCTGCACGCTTTGATGAGGACAATAGGCGTCGTGAGTCATTGCTGCGGCCGGTTGTTCCGAGAGACGATGCGTTGATTGATGCATTGACGTCTGGTTTGCCGGACAGCTACGGTGTGGCTTTGGGTGTCGATCGATTGCTCAAGGTAGTGACTCAGTCGAAAACCCTCTCAGAGTGCATGACATTTACAGGACATTTATGAAAGACGCGTTGAATTTAATTTGGATTGATTTGGAAATGACAGGGCTCTCACCTGAAAACGATCGAATCATCGAAATAGCGACCGTTGTGACCGATAAAGATCTGAATGTTCTTGGCGAGGGACCTGTCTATGCGATCAGTCAGTCACAGGCAATGCTCGATGGCATGGATGAGTGGAATACGCGGCAGCACGGAAAGTCTGGGCTGACTGAACGCGTCCAACAATCGAGCGTGACAGAAGAAGAGGCAGAGGCGAAAACGATTGAGTTTTTGAGTGAGTTTTTAGACCCGCGTCAGTCTCCGATGTGTGGCAACTCAATCTGCCAGGATCGTCGCTTTTTAGCGCGCTATATGCCGACGCTCGAGGCATTTTTTCATTATCGGAATTTGGATGTATCGACGCTCAAAGAGCTCGCAAGGCGCTGGAATCCAAAAGCATGTGAAGGTCTTGTGAAATCAGGTCAGCATCTTGCGCTTGCCGATATCCACGAGTCGATCGACGAACTTAAACATTACCGGACTCATTTTCTCAAGCTCGACTCTTAAGGCGAGATATCGCCCAATCGATGTGCTCATCCAGGACAGCGCCATGCATACCGCGTTTGAGGCTTAAAATCGCAATGGCCTGTGCGGTATGGCTGACACTATTGCCGAGTCCAATTGCGATATTTTCAAGAAATTTCACGAAGCCAGCCCGTCTAAGAGGGCTTCCCTCAGTTTTTAAGAGAAATTCTTCTTCACTCCACTGAAACAGATCAATCAGTGACTGATTATCGAGCGCATGTCTTGGAGCAAATGCAGGATCTCCAACAGATGCATAGCGGTTCCAAGGGCAAACCAACTGACAGTCATCGCAACCAAATACTCGATTCCCCATGGGAGCTCTTAATTCTTCAGGAATGGCTCCTTTGTGCTCGATGGTCAGGTAGCTAATACATTGTGTGGCATCAAGCTGATATGGCTTTGGAAACGCTTTTGTCGGGCAAATATCAAGGCACGCAGTACACGATCCGCATCGCGCCTGTTCAGTCTTCTGGGTGAGTGGTAATGGACAATCAGTGAGGAGTTCTCCTAAGAAAAACCAACTGCCTGCATTACGTGACAACAACAGGGTATGTTTACCAATCCAACCAAGACCTGCTTTTTCTGCCAGGTGCTTTTCGAGGATGGGCGCAGAATCTGAAAACACTCGAAAACCATGAGGCTGAATTTCATCAGTAAGCCAGTCGCCTAAGTGCTTTAAGCGTTTACGCATGAGTTTGTGGTAATCGCGCCCGAGCGCATAGCGTGAAATGTATGCTTTATCGGGGTCGTTTAAAATCTCGATGCAGTCGGTATTTTCCGGTAGGTAATCGAGTCTGACAGAAATGATCCGTTGGGTACCTTCAACGAGACGTATCGGATCTTTTCTGAGGTCTAAATGTCGCTCGAACCACTCCATCGATCCATGAAACCCAGACTCAAGCCACGCGTCTAGATAAGGGACGTGCTCAGACACATCGGGATCAGTGACTCCGATGGAGGTGAAGCCAAGCTCTCGCGCTTTAGCCTCAAGCTTTGCGAGAACTTCATCAGATTGGTGCCAAGATCCGTCCATGACCGGTACACTACCAGAGTAATCGCGAACCGGAATCCTCGATGCGCATAGAATTAATCGATGAGTCGATGACTAGAAAGCTTGGTAAGGCGCTCGCGAAGAGTTGTCCCAAAGCCCCATTTCTCGTCACATTGACTGGAAATCTGGGTGCCGGAAAGAGTCATTTAGCACGTGCTTTTTTGAAAAAGCTTGGGGTGACTGATGCGATTCCTTCACCGACTTATACCCTGTGTGAAACCTATCCAATCAGTAAGAAGCTCACAGTGTCTCATATGGACCTATATCGGTTGGAAGATCCTGAAGAGCTTGAATTGATGGGTTTTCGCGATATGTTGGATGGTCAGGGATTGCTCATTGAATGGCCAGAACGAGCGGGCCCCTTACTGCCTGTTCCTGACCTGGATGTGCATTTAATTTGGCATGATGAAGGTCGTATGTGCGCCTTATCGGCAAAATCGAAGAAAGGTGAACAATGGTTGTCTGAGTTGAAGGTTCCTAAAGCCGAATGATTCGATTACTGACTACATTTCTCGTCGTACTTTTTGCTGCATCAGTTCATGCGATTGATTTGAAATCCGTACGCTCATCAGCCGACCAAGACAGTTCTCGCGTGGTGCTCGAGCTGTCGGGTAAACCGAAGTTCTCTCATTTCAACTTAAATAATCCCAGTCGTTTAGTGCTCGATATCAATAATCTGAGTACCAAAACCCTTCAATCGTTGGATTCAATTGATGATTCTCGAATCAAGCGTGTGCGTAGTTCGGTGCGCGGAAACGGCAGTCGTTTGGTGTTTGATTTGAGCGGAGACTACCGGTCGAGTGTTTTTGCCCTAGGTCCCAAAGGCCGTTATCCGGATCGTTTGGTGATTGATGTTGTGGGTTATGTGGCTGGCGAAAAAGCATCTGTCCGCACTGCTTCAGTGAGCGAGACTGCCGAGCCTCCGGTTGAGAAGCGCGATATTGTGGTGGCAATCGATCCAGGCCACGGCGGCAAGGATCCAGGTGCATCATCCTATGGGGTGGTTGAGAAGAAGGTTGTTTTACAAATCGCTAAGCGACTAGCCAGGCGATTTCAGAGTGAGCCAGGGTATCGTGCAGTCCTCACCCGCGATGATGATCGGTTTATTGCGTTGAAAGATCGCCCTCGGATTGCGCGTGAGGCAGGGGCTGACTTCTTTGTATCAATCCATGCGGATAGCTTTCCAAAGAATCGTAATGTCCGTGGTACCGGGGTGTACGCTCTGTCCTTGAGGGGCGCAAACTCAGAGTTATCGCGTTGGCTGCAGAATACGGAAAACGCGGATGATCTTGCTGGTGGTGTCGATTTAGGTGATGTGGACAATGATACGCGCCAAGTCTTGTTAAATATGTCGATGGAATCGGCGATTCGAATCTCAAAGCAGGCTGGCGAAGGTGTGTTAAACGATTTGAAGGACGCGGGACGGGTGCATAAAAAGCATCTCGGGCTTGCGAACTTTGTAGTCCTCCGAAGTCCTGATATCCCGTCGCTATTGATAGAGACCGGATTCTTATCAAATCGTTCTGATGCGAAGCGACTCTCGAGCTCACGGGAACAAGAAAAGATCGCTGCTGCGATTTTTGAAGGGATTAAGCGGTATTTTGAAAAAAGCCCTCCGGCAAATACCTTTGTTGCTTGGCGTAAACAAAACGCAGGTAAGCGCATGACTATCGAAGTGAAACGTGGTGATACGTTGTCAGAAATTGCTGCGCGCTATGGGCTATCTCTGCAAGCGTTGAAAGAACTCAATGGACTTGAGACGAATGTGATACATCTGGGTCAAAAGCTAGAGGTCCCGGTGTCCCCGCGGTAGCATGTCGTCATGAAGTCTATGCAATTTGATATCCGCAATCTGCCATTCGCTGGCACGGTCACGCGTTGGCACTCCGTCAATTGTCATCGCTATCCATCAGTTGCTGAGCACTCATGCTTGGTTGCTTTATATGCGCGCGAAATCGCGTCACGGGTATACCCCGATCTCTGCGCGGAAGATCAGGTACTTCTGTACGAGCTTGCATTGATGCATGACTTATCTGAGGTTGTTACTGGTGATATGCCATCACCAATTAAGCGGCAACTTAAGAATGTTTTTCCGCCAGGCGAGTCACCAATTGATCAGCTTGAAGCATCGATTTGCCCGGATGCTGCGTCTCGCGAACATGTCGCTAAAACTGAGCGTCCTCATATTTATTTCTGTATGAAGCTATCAGACATTCTGGACGCGATGGTGGTGATTAAGCAGGAAGGTAAGGGCCCTGTGGCAAAGCTGATCGAACAAGAGCGTACCGAGGCGTTTGAGGCGCTTTTAGGAAAAGCACAGGCTGAGTGTCCTGAGGGAGATTGGTCACGCGCTCATGAAGTTCGAGAGGCGGTGATGAGTCTCACACACGTGCAAATTGATGAAATCTAATTCATCAATCCACATCCTTTCTCCAAGACTTGCAAACCAAATTGCTGCAGGTGAAGTTGTCGAGCGGCCGGCTAGCGTTGTGAAAGAGCTGGTTGAGAATGCGTTGGATGCTGGTTCAACACAAATCGATATTGATTGTGAAGCAGGTGGAATCGGCAGGATACGCATTCGAGACAATGGATCAGGGATTCGGTCTGATGAGTTACCGCTGGCATTGTCACGACACGCAACGAGCAAGATTTTCGATCTTGATGATCTTGAGGCAGTCAGTACGCTTGGCTTTCGGGGTGAGGCTCTCGCGTCCATTGCCTCGGTCTCACGGTTAGATCTGATCTCTGCGATTGAAGGCGAGGCAGGCTCCAAAGTATCTGTTGAAGGCCGAGATATGGCTCCTTCAATTGAAGCGTCTGCGCATCCGCGGGGGACGACGGTTGATGTGCGCGATTTGTTTTTTAATACGCCCGCTCGGCGTAAATTTTTGAAGACCGAAAAAACAGAATTTGGCCACATCGATACAGTTGTCAGTCGCCAAGCACTGAGCCGATTTGATGTTGGCTTTCGGTTGGTACATCAAGGGCGAGTAACGCGTCAGTTACCGCCAGCACTCAGTGAAAGCGCGCAGTCAGAACGCGTGGCGAATTTATTGGGCCGAGGCTTCGTGGATGCCGCCTTACCTGTTGATTCCAGTGCAATTGGTTTGTCTCTGAAAGGATGGGCTTGTCGCGCAACCTTTAATCGGGCGCAAGCGGATTGTCAGTATGTGTTCGTCAACGGACGAATCGTTAGAGATAAGCTCGTATCGCATGCTTTGCGACAAGCCTATCGAGATGTGTTATTTCATGGCAGGCATCCCTGTTACTTATTGTATCTCGAACTTGATCCAGCGCAGGTGGATGTCAACGTGCATCCGACCAAACATGAGGTGCGCTTTCGAGATTCACGGCTGATTTACGATTTTCTGTTGCGCTCGGTTTCCAAAGTCTTAGCAGATGATCGACCTGATCAGGTGCTTGGTCACGAGTCGTCTTTGCAGGTTGGTTCGGCAGATCAACGCGGTGATGTTGCGCAATATCAGTCTGGTATCCGGTTTAGTGATGAAGTGAGGCCGTCTGCAGGCTTTGATGTGCTATCGCAGTTGGCGAGGCCAATG
>Ga0255743_10001951_pt1 | contig 17286 bp, 4 predicted proteins | sample 101ome_19_FD_179950 | JGI IMG/M metagenome (GOLD analysis project Ga0255743, IMG submission 179950) | Coastal salt marsh microbial communities from the Groves Creek Marsh, Skidaway Island, Georgia - 101405AT metaG (version 2) | ecosystem: Environmental > Aquatic > Marine > Intertidal zone > Salt... | reverse complement strand
TGGTAATGTCGGTGCGACCTTTTTCGTGGGTGACGGTGGATTTCTTTCAAATATCGCGACCACACTCAGCGATATCGTAGACCAGGGAAATACCGTTTCTAATGTCGTACACTTTAGTTCTGACGCGGGGGTTGCCGATTACAAGGGTGTAGGTTTAGTTACCGATAGTAACGTTGGTATTCAAAATACTTCACCCGATCATACCCTCGCCATAGGCGACAAAGTTCGTGTTGATGATAATACCAACGAGCTTTTAGGTCAAAGTGTCATAGAAGTGGATGGCCGCATTCTCGCGACTCGTTTCGAGGGTGACGGTGGTCTTTTGTCTAATATCGCGACGACACTCGAATCTATTGTCAACCAAGGTAACGTTTCGGCGAATGTCGTACAATTTAACTCGGATACGGATTATGCCGGTGCGGGTATTATTACCCGAAGTAACGTCGGTATTCAAAACACAGACCCCGTTTTTAACTTAAGTGTGGGGTCGAAACTTCACGTCGACGATGAAGGTTCCAACGTCTTGGTGGTTCACGGAAACGTGGCTATGAGTAACTTAAACTTAGGGGTGTTCACCGTGTCTCCTTCCCATGATTTAGATCAGGTATGCGCCGAGGGTAACACGGTCACGCGTCCCGTACGTTTTTCCAACGTCATCACTGGTATTTATGCAGCTTCCAACATTGAATCGGCGGGTACGTTCATCTCCACAGATGCGGAAAGGGGTATAGACGTCGCGTCTAACATCGACATAGGTGGTCGACTCAAGTTCGACAGTAACGTCTTTATCGATACCCTTCGTGTGGCGGATATCGCCGCGAACATCGTGACATACGACAGTAGTACCGGGGAACTCCTAGATTCTTCGGGAACGTTCATGAATAAGTTTGCGGTCGTCTCCGAGCAACCACCCTCGGACTTTTTCGCAAACACGACGACCGTGACGAACCATGGGTCGTACACTCTTACAACTTCAAACTTAGCTACAGATTCTAACACGTTTAACGCTTTCGATGGGACTGCGAACGCTTGGGTAAGCGGAGGCCTCGAAGGTGGGTACATCGGTGGTTCGAACGTGTTCCATGAAGATAATCTTACCCAACTTTCTAATTTACATCCTACGCAGTTTGGTGACTGGCTCGCCATCGAGTTCCCGTATAAAACCACACTTCGTCACATGAAAGTAACTCCCTTGACTGCCGCACAGTTCCCCGCGTCGGCGAATCTGTACGCGACGAATAACGATCTCACATGGACCGAGGTCAAGTACTGGAATGATGTGGTTCCCGCGTCGGATACTGCCGTTCAAACGATTACGGTTGATGCGACTGAACAGTTCAAGAAATATGCCCTCGTGGCTACGAAGGCTGCCGGGAACAGTTCCAACGTCGCCATCCAAGATTGGCAACTCTTCACGGAATCCTTTTCGATCGACGGGGGGAAGGTGGCGATGGCGCAACAAGCCGCGACCGGTGGTGAAACTGTGATGGACCAGAGTGGGCCTCACTCGAGGTTACCAAAGACGGTGCCTTTGAAGAAGTATCCCGAGATTGAATTTTTTTATGATAAGTCGATGGGAAATGAAACCACAAATACATTCTCACAAGCGGGGTATACGGTTACAGCGAGTGATGCTGGTACGTCCGTTAGAAGACCGTGGAATGTGTTTAGTGAAAACGCGGATACGAACACTGGTTTGTGGCAGACGGGTACTTCTAATCAATATGATACTACCACTGGTGCGGCAAATACGAATGCCCCTCTATTTGAAGGTTCGAGAGGTGCGTGGATTAAATTAGAACTTCCTAAAAAGATAAAAGTTAAAAGTGTGTTCGTACGCTCACTGAACAACGCAGAAAAAGTAGCTTCCGCGAGAATTCTCGGTTCTAACGATGACACAAATTGGAATGTCATCAAGGATAAATACAATTTAACGTATGATATCTCATACGCAGATGCAAATCTCTCAGGTAGCTACCCATATAACGTCGGTGTTTTTGCTGAGGATCCAGTAGACTCTACGACGGCGTATAAATATATTGTATTTCAGATTCTTTCTAACCGAACTGGAAATAACATACAACTTTACAATTTAAAATATTTTGGATACGAGGATGAAGTATCGTCTTTAGGTGACACCTCGGTCGATACCACATTCACTTCTACGTTTAACACACCCCAAACGACAGGGGCTAACGTGTACGTCGATGGGAGCTTAGGTGAGACCTTCACGAACCGCGTCGTGGGTCCCACCGTTTCCAACACACACACGACCTACGTGAGTGCGGGGAAATACTGGGAACTTTCGGGGAACGTCGAATCTAACGTGACCATCGAAGCTAATACCTTCCTTTCGGGTGATGCCCCCCACTCCGTCTCGATGTGGTTCAAGTCTTCGAACTTGGAAGCGAACACTTCGAATTCGTGTATCTTCTCTGTGGGTGGTACCGAAGAAAAGTTTTATTATGATGCTTTCGATTCTACCGAAGTCGTGAGTAACACCTATGAGATGCACCAACAAGTTGGTAGTTATGGTGCCGGGACTTCTGACTATCTCGGTGGATTTGGTCTTGCTGATCAAGGTGCAAGTATTTCTGGTGACGGTTCGATTTTTGCGGTAGGTGTTGAAAGAGACGATGATGCTGGAACTGATCTAGGTTCAGTCATAGTATTCGGAAAGGACGCGAACGGTAAATGGGTAGAAAATCAGAAACTATTTGCTAGTGATGCGGGTGATGGTGGTGGAAATGATCGATTTGGTAGAGCGGTATCCGTTTCAAAAGATGGAAATTATATGATCGTCGGACAAAGATATCATGACGACGGGGACGTCACAAACAACGCAAACGCGGGTGCGGCGTGGATATTTCGTAAGAATCCAGATTCACTCGTATGGGAAGAAAAACATAAATTCTTGGGTCCTATCGCCGGAGATGAATTTGGTGTCTCTGTTAGTATTTCTCGTGACGGAACGTTTGTCGCTGTAAGTTCAGTTAGAAACAATAGCTTTCAGGGTAAAGTCTATGTGTACAAACAAACAGGTACAGATGGAAGTCAATGGGATTCGGGACAGACTCTCGTAGCTTCAGATGGAGCATCGAATCACTATTTCGGTGTTCAGGTTAATCTTTCCGCTGATGGTAACTATCTCATAGTTGGAGCATATCTAGAAGATCTCGGTACAGGTGGAACCGATTCGGGTGCTGCGTATGTTTTCCATAGAAACGGTGCTGACGGTGCTAATCAATGGGATTCTAATCATTATAAATTAGAGAATTCTGACGCTGTGAGTAATAGTCGTTTTGGGTCGTCAGTTTCAATTTCCGAAGATGGAACGTATGTCATAGTAGGTGCATACGGACATACCACGTTTGGTCGAAACTACGATGGTGCCGCGTATATATATACTCGATCCGGAACAAACACTTGGGGTACAGAAAAGGAACTTTCTCGCCCCGATGATCACTCTTTAGCAGACACTACCGGAGAACATTTTGGATATTCTGTAGCTATGTCGGACGATGGAACGACATGTGTAGTTGGTGCTCGTGAGGCTGATATTGCGGTTGGAAGTACTGTATACGACCGAGCGGGTATCATGTACGTGTATAATAGAGTCGGTACAGAATGGATACTGAAAACTAAAAAGATTCCAGCTGAAATAGAAGGTGGATCCGGTGGTTCTAGATTTGGTGGTGTGGTGAGTATTTCATCAGACGGAAGTTACATTGTATCCACTGCGTACGCACAGGATGGTATCAACGGAGTTGAAAATGCGGGTGTCGCCTATATTTATACCCGAGACAGTGTACACGGAAACGTCGGCGGTCTTCTCCCAGACGATTTCAAGATTCAATCTAACACGTGGCACAATCTTACGTATGCGTACCAGGGTGCAGGTGGATTAAAAACAACCTACCTGGATGGACGTAAGATTTCGGAGGAATTAGCTACAGATACATACGGTGAGTATCCACCTATGCCCATGACAAGTTTCGAAACCCAAGATTATAGGGTCATACAAAGTAATGTTCATCAAGAAGACACTACGTACTCTGGTTGGGAAGCGTTTGATAAGCAAAACAACGACGGTGCTAAAGCGTGGATTTCATGGTCCCCCGCGTTTAATAATCATGTGTACTTACTCGATACTAATTTGGGTAAGCGTACAGGAGGATTTTCTACCACTGTTGACGGTGAATATCTCATCTTGGAAATGCCTCACAAACTAAAAGTTGATTTTTTCAAGATTAAAGAACGTGGTGGTAATACAGATAACGGACCTAAAGCTGGAAAATTATACGGAAGTAACGATGGAAAGTATTGGACCGAATTGACATCCTTTTCGAACCTGACATATACGGACACAGATGACGTATTTACATACGTTTATGTTCGTTCCACCAAGGGATACAGTAAACTTGCACTTGTTGTGACTGATATTGTTAGTGCGGCAAGTACATGGATAGGTATCGGTGATTTACGGTATTATGGACACAAGGAAAATGACCTGGTTCGCCTTCCCGATCCCATGAATGTTGTAATGCATCCACCAATGATCATGAATGACTTGGCTAAGAGAGGGTACGCTTTAGAGGTAAGCAGCTCTCATTCAAGTACGAGTTTTGTTGGGTTTAATGCAGAACAAAGGGGATTTTTATTTGATGGAGATGATTCTACATATTGGCACGCTGAAACGAATGGAACAGATGATCACAGATATGATGGAACTAACAACGCATACGGAACAGATTCCGTTGCAAATTTCGACCCAACGGGTATAAATATAAAGGGTGAATGGTTCAAATTGGAATTTCCGCGCAAAGTAAAAATTTCAAAGGTTCACTTACGAGCACGTAGTGGTTCGGAAAATCAAGCTCCCAAAGATTTTGCTTTTTATGGGAGTAACACCGCCGCAAGTGGAAGTTGGACTTTAATTCAGTCGTTCACGGGAGAATCTCCCCAAGATGACGGTTCATCTTATTATGATATAACATCGAATCCAGCACCTTATAAGTATATACTTATGTTGGTTACACGTCTTGTTGGAACAACTGCGTTCTCATTGGCAGAACTTCGGTACTTTGGTACAGACGAACCCGTTCAAGTCCCCATCCAGATCGGTGGTGGGAACATCGACAAGGTGGCCAACTTTAGGGTCTACGATAAGTTCATCGATGAAAACCAAGCCCTCGAGATTTGGGACGCCCAAAAGGACGAGTTCGGTCGGGTCAAGTCCTCGATGACTTTACAGAAAGGTCGCCTAGGCATAGGGACCACGGAACCGGAAGGAAGGTTGGCGGTCTTGGATGAACCTCATAGCATAGAAGAATTTCCACCCGGTGCAATGCGTTTAAATGAATATTATTTTGAAGGACACGGTGTTTTCGTAGCCAGTGCGAGTTCTTGGTACTCGTCGTCTTACCAACCTTTTGAAGCATTTGACGATACAAAAACTAACTCTAGCGGTGAAGCATGGCTTTGTAGAACTGAAACCGGTCTCTATTCGATTAATGGTTACACTACGGACAGTCCGGCTAATCTAGGAAGATATAATGGTGGTAATACGCGTACACCCGACGGTGAGTTTTTGATTTTACAACTCCCGTATAAAGTCAAAATTTCGAGTGCCACTCTCAGAGAGAGAGTCAGTAGTCCGGAACGTGCACCAACCGCAGGATACTTTTACGGGAGTAACGATGGTAAAAATTGGGACATATTAAAACATTTTTCGGGATTAAGATACGAGACTCGTGCTTCTAGTGCACTTCAATCGTATGTACCCGGTGTAACTGACTACGCCATCTTAGCACAGGATATACTCATAAACGCGGAAAAAGCCTATAGTTATCTCGCCATTATTCCAACACATACTTCACAGAGTCCAGAAGAAGGGAGTGCGTGGGTAGGTATCGGTGATCTTCGGTACTTTGGTGTTCGGGAACAAGAACAATCCGTTCTTCACGATGGACAATTAACATTAACCAAGAATCTCGATGTTTCTCGTATAGGTCCACCCGTCACCGAGTATCCGACACCTCAAAGGACCTACCTCCACATGGAATGGAACACATCCTTAGCGATTCACCAGGACCAAGCAGTTGATACGGCCACTTCTGACGGTACACAAAGAAATGGTGATCTTACTGGTGGTTTATATTATGACCCCGGTGATCATTCATTTGTCGCGGACCTTGATACCCACTACATACGACAAAACCAATCTTCCATGGCCGGAGATGTACCCCACACATGGTCATTTTGGTTTAAATTTAATGAAGTCACATCAAGTCGATACTTGTTTTATTTGGGTACAGGCGTCAATTATCAAAGAGTTTCTTTATACTTTAACGGTAACGAACTTCAATATAGTTTCAGGGGTGTAGATCATAGATGCGAATTTATGCCCGAACCGAATAGGTGGTATCATTTCGGACTCACGTATAACGGAAACAGTGCTCGGGATACCACGGCAGATCCATGCCGAAAAATATATATCGATGGAATTCGTCAAACGGCCGTCTTTAGTGGAACTCGAGGTGCGTTGAATTTGGCAGACTCGGCCGACCTCTTTGTAGGGATAAGTAGTTCGTTAACCACATCCACCCACGCGCGTGGTCGGTATTCTATGTTTAGATTGTGGAGACGCATAGCTTTGAGTGATAGTGAAATATGGACCCTGTTTAAACAAGGTCGGGTACCCAAGGTTAATGATATCAGAATGATGCAGAGTACGCTAAGCATCGGAGACTTCGAGCGTTTTGACGATTGTCACCTTCAAGTCGGTGGACGTATTCGAGCCCGAGGTGGTTTTAGTTCGTTCACTGGACAGCACGTCTGTTTCCCCGATGAACCCATGGAAAAGGGGTTTATCGTTTCAGCCAAGAAGAACAAATACTTGAAATTGAACGGTGGTCTCGATACAGGTAAACGAGCAATCACGATTGATGAGTCTCTTCCGATTGTTTCTCTTTCAAATGTGGCTCAAGATAAAGCGTGTTTCGGTGTCGTCTCCGATATGGAAAAGGCGAATACGACTAGACGTACACAAGTGACCGGTGGTTTTATAACCGGTGGTGGTAAAACCCTAGGCGATAACCGTGCCATAGTGAACTCGGTCGGTGAAGGTGCCATTTGGGTCGTGAATACCAACGGGTCCCTCGAGTCTGGTGACTACATCACGACCTCTAACGTGGCGGGCTACGGTCAAAAACAGGATGACGACATACTTCACAACTACACGGTCGCTAAAATCACTATGGATTGTGACTTTACGGGATCCAACGTCGCCGTTCAGACCATCAAACGCGAAGAGACGGGACTTCGCACAATCACAGAAGATGTGTGGAACACACTCGTGGAGTACGATCGGTCTTCCAACACGGAGACCCAATATTCGAACACGTTAGTACCTTCGGCCTACTCGGGTCAATCGGGATACGTACCGAGAGAGGTCACCACCATCGTGGACTATACGGATGGATCCAATCTCATATCCATAGCGGAATGGTCCAATTTAGAATCAAACATTCAAAACACGTACCAAAGCAACACCTTCACGGAAATTGCAGACTATACGAAATTCATAAGCCTCGATGAATGGTCTAACCTGACCGTCGATGTTCAAAACACATACTCGGAAGCTGAAATTACCACGTATTACCAGATTCAAAGAGGTGAGAATGTCCTCGACGAAAACGGTCAACTCCAATTCGAGGACAAAACGGGTGCGACCGAGGCACCCTACGAGAGACGTTTCTTAGACGCTTCAGGTGCCCAAACAGATGAGGCCAACGCGGTACACATAGCGGCCTTCGTGGGGTGTACGTACCACTGTGGCTAAGTCCCGAATCGAGACCGAAGGTCTCTGGTCGTACATGAAAAAAAAACAAACTTTACAAACTGTATCAGAGTTTCTAAAGTTCGTCCCTTTCCCAGTCTCACTCGCGATGAACGACTTCGTCGTTCGCGGGTGAATTCTTTTTTCCCCTCTTATAATAAATGTCGAATAGTATCCTACCAGCGGCGGGGAACTTAGACATAGTTAACGCCAATGTTCGGGCGGATAAGTTCAACGCGGCGACCAATATCGGGGTGGCCAACACGAACCCCGACTTTAATTTTTCAGTGGGCGATAAGTTTCATGTGGACAAGGACTCCACGGATCCCGTGAGTATCACAGGAAACGTCGTCGCCTCGGGAATTAAGATTTCAAATCTCACTATCGGTCCCGCTTTCGATTTCGCATCCGTCTCCAACGTCGGCAACGTTACTGCGAATGTCATTCAATTCGCGAATGCCACCACGGGTTTCACGACCACGGCGAACGTTGAGATTGGTGGGAACATCAGTCTCACCTCGAATGCTCAGGTCAAGGTAGGTTCCAACGTCCTCGCGGAATACACGGGACCTCATGGGAGGGAGCCAACAACTCCGTTGTTGAAAAAATTCCCCGAGATTGTTTTTGACGCCTCGAAATACGATCAGAACCACTCAACCAATACCTATATCCAAGCGGGGTATACGGTGACGGCGAGTAGTCAAGCGACCGATGCTAAAAACGCAGCGAATTTATACAACGAACAGTTTCCTACTCTTATCAACACTGACGATGGGTGGCAATCCCGAAATAACACCTACGATGGTTCGACCGGAGTTGCCGCTTCTATTGATACATTAACGGGAATTACCGGTGCAACTTCGAGTAGAAATGGTTCATATACGACTTTAGAACTTCCTCATAAAATTAAGTTATCGTATTTACAGATACATACAAGAAATTCCGTCGACCACGGCACACCAGTTCACCCGAAACAGGTCTACGTGTACGGTTCTAATGATGGAAGTTCATGGACACAGGTCGGGTCTCACCTTTTCACAAGTGTTCCATCATCCCCTATTTGGCAAAGAATCGATATCAACTCGACGACCCCGTATAAGTATTTCGTACTTCAAACGACGTCCATTCTACCGTTCCTAGACACAAGCCTCAACCGTGTTTATATTTTAGATCTCGAATGGTACGGCTACGAAGAGGACCCACCCCAGGGTGACCTCTCGTTGGATACGACCCTCAAGTCGACGTTCAACTCTGTTCGGTCGAACAATTACGTGATGTATTTCGACGGGAAAGACCCCGACGGGACCGATCCTAAGAATCTCGTGAGTGGATCATCTATCAGTCTCACGAACAATAACGCGACGTACGATGCCTCGAACGACTATTGGACCCTCGACGGGTCTACGGAGAGTAACGTGACCACGGGTTCCCTTGGGTTCGAGGGTGATGCGCCACACACGGTCTCCATGTGGGTGAACGCGTCGAATCTAGAGGCGAATGTTTTGACCCAACAGCTCTTCACCATAGGCTCCGGGTACGATAAAGCCCTCGTTCGAGTGGACGATACCCAAATCGCCGCGAATACGTGGCACAACGTGACCTACGCGTACCAAGGTGAAGGTGGGTCCAAGGTAACCTACGTGGATGGACGGAAGGTCGAGGAGGCCCAAGTTGAGGATACGTTCGGGGACTACCCACCCTTCGCTATGACGGACTATGAGACTGGGGGATATCGGGTGAGTGCGAGTAGTGAATTTCTCGGGGTTAATTATGCACCTGCTTATAGAGCATTTGACAAAAACACGAATCCAGATGACCCATATCGTTGGGTATGTGGGGATAATAGATATAACACGGATGGTTCGTATGCTGGAAGTGAATCACATACAGATATAGATGGTAATGTAGAACAGGGTGAATGGTTGAAAATTGAATTACCACATAAACTTAAGGTTGGGTATTTTGAAATAGCACCTTATCCCATTAATGGTTCTCAATCATTGAGAAACTATGCGATTTTAGGGAGTAACGATGATATAAATTGGTATCAGGTACAAAAAGTATCCGGTCTTGCAGCAGGACTTGGTCTAACAGCGGGTAGCGTTGTACCAACGGGTACGTATAAAAATTCTGCATTCAAGTATTTCGTGTTCATATGGAGTAATAAAGATGCGGATGCGAATAAGCACGTTTCTATGGGGGAACTCAAACTCTACGGCCACAAGGAAGGCGACCTGACCCGATTCCCCGAGCCGACGCGGGTGCTCAAGTATCCGCATGTGGCGATGACTGGGTACGCACAACGTGGGTATACGGTGACGGCGAGTAATGAGACTCTCGCCGACGGTAATCGTGTGTGGCACGTGTTCGATGAAAATGATTCAACTTTCTGGAAGTCTGACGAAAGATACACTAGTGCGGGTGTAGAAAATACATCAAGCGGACTCACTGATACGTCTAGCACGGCACACGGTGGAGAATACGTTGTATTAGAATCACCAAACAAGCTCAACATCACAGGTTTTAATTTAACACGTGATGGTGGGAACACTGCAAGAAGTCCAGGTAGTATCGCTTTTCTTGGAAAAAATTCTGCACCCACTGTTACTACGGGTTGGACTTTAATCGCTCAACAAACTACAAGTACTTATACAAACGACGTAGCACCGCTTACTATATCTGGAAACTCGAATTATTTCAAGTATCACGCCGTCGTGATAAGGAGTATTGATGGTAATGGTCTTCGATTTCATATAAAAAATATAGAACTTCTCGGCACCCAAGAAGATACCCAAACCCCCGCCATCGTGGGTGGTCCCTTCGCGGGGAAGGTGGCGAACTTTAGGGTCTACGACCAGTACTTGGGTGACGAGCGGATCCAAGAGATTTACGATGCGCAAAAGGACGAATTCGGGCACAAGAAATCCTCGATGACCTTCTACGAGGGTCGCATAGGTGTGGGCACGACCGAACCTGAAGGTGCCTTGACGGTCGTGGATGAACCTCATACTTTGGCGAAGTTCCCCGCGAGGGCAGTCTCCGCGGACGAGTCCTATGTCGAGGGGGATGGGCAAATCAAGTTAAGTGCCGCGGATGGGTCGGGGTACCAGGCGTTCGACGGTCTCACTTCGACGTCGTGGGACTCAACACCCACGAGGAACACCCGAGTCTCCGAAGAAGTTGATTTCGGGGCGTGGCTCAAAATCCAAACCCCGGAATCCATGAGTCTCAAGAAGGCTAGGATTGAGTCAGTTCCATCGTGGGAACAGGTGGGGGCCGATGTAGACGGGCCTGGACTTAGTGGAAATTTTGGTCGCGCAATCGCGTGTTCGCACGACGGTACGCGTGTAATCGCAGGTGGTAAAAATTATAACAGTAGTCAGGGTATAGTCCAAGTCTACGATTGGAATGGAAGTGCGTGGACCCAAGTTGGTAATACACTGACAGGTGATTCCACGTCTCCCGCTGACGGTCAATACGGAAGAGCTGTGGCTATTTCGGGTGATGGTAACATCATCGCTGTTGCCGCACCGTATGAACACGTTTCAGGTTATGTGGATAAGGGTACCGTTCGTGTCTATTATCTCAGTGGTAATACGTGGACCATTTTACCTGATTCTGGGAGTCTTACCGAAACAACAGCGGGTTTCGTCGACGTCTTCGTAGGTTCGGGGGCAACTATGTATCTGGGTATGGGAAGAGTACAACTTTCATACGACGGTAAAACACTCGCCATGCATGAATACAATTATGAAGGACCTGGTGGAGAATTAAATGCTGGTAGAGTGTTAGTATACCAGTATTCAAATGGTGCATGGTCTTATAAGGGAACCGGTGCAACCCAGTTTGTAGGTTCTGCCGCGAATGTCCACTTTGGATTTGGATTGAGTATGAGTGAAGATGGTAACCATTTAGCACTAGGAACACTTGACGCCGGATATTTTGTGGAAGTCTATACATGGGACGGATCTGCGTGGGGTCAAAAAGGTCTACGATTAAATGAACCCAGTAGTGGAAGTACCCAGTTTGGAGCAGCAGTGAGTATATCTAACGACGGAAACACACTGGCGGTTGGTATAAGGGACGCTGATGTAGCTGATGGTGCCCTCGCGACTAACGGTGGTTTAGTACACGTGTATCACTGGACTGGATCCGCGTGGGGAACTCCGTATAAACTTACCTATAATGAAGCTGTGGATGAAGATTTTGGAGCAATAGTAGAATTATCGGGTGACGGTAAAAGATTGATTGTAGGTGCGGATGACGAAAATAGCAACCAAGGAGAAGTGTTTACGTTCGAATACACCGGTGCTTCATGGGTATTAAGAACCCCTGGTACAATTGGGGCGGACGGTGGTTCTAATGGTTATTTGGGTTTGGGACCCGCCGCTGGTGGTGGACATTCTATCGCTTTGTCTCGAGACGGTTCGACAATTGCTGGTGGTGAACTCGGACACGATAGTTCTAATGGTCGTTTCCGCGTCTTCTCGATGCCCTCGAACATCAAGAGTATTTGGGGAAGTAACGATGATGTGAATTGGACCAAAATTACCACGGCGCCTACCCGTGAAGAGGCCACCTCGAACGTCGCTGGACTCGCGTTTGGCTACGATGACCGCCTAGAGTTTAAGAATTTGGATAACCCCAACTATTACAAGTACCACGCGATCGTCGCGGATGCGTTCACGCGTCTCAAAGATGTGAAGCTCTTTGGGGTCCGGAAACAGGGGTCAAGTACCCTCCACGACGGGACCTTGACCCTCACGAAGAATCTAGATGTTCCTCGGATTGGACCACCCCCAGATGCCGATGATACACCCCGAAGGGACCGACTCGTCGTGGAATACAACACCCACAAGAACCCTTTGGAAGATGGGGTGGTGCGGGACAGCTCAGGGAGGGGGAATGATGGAGCTTTCTACGGTGGGGCGTCGTATTCGGCGAGCGCGAAGGCTTTTGAGTTTGACGGATCTGGAGATTACACGAGAAGTGGTATTTTAACTAACATGAGCGGTGACAAGGCAGTTTCATATTCTGTGTGGATAAAGGCTGCCACATTAGTAACTACGATGATTGTCGCGTTGGGTGAAGCCGGTGTATACGGGACGAATGGTAAGACGGGTGGAATATTTATGGGAACTAATGGGACATTATATAATACAGTATTTGGTAACGGTATTCAAGTCTCTGGAGCTATTACAACAGGTAAATGGATTCATATAGTAGCTACTAAAATTCCGGGTGGTTCCGGAATTGACACTCAAACGTTATACGTCAACGGATTGAAGCCTAGTCAGAGTAACTGGGGGACCCCAGGAACGTCATTATCATTAGATGATCCCGTTATTACACTCGGTGCTTCACCAACTTTAAGCCAATATTTTAATGGCTCCATCTCCAACTTCAAACTCTACGACGTCGCCCTCACAGCCCAAGAGGTCAAGACCCTCTACGATATGGGTCGGTGTTCGAATGCGATCCCGAAAACGTTACACATCATGGGAGGTATGATGAGATACAACAATGATATAGGCAAACTTCAAATACATAATGGAGACCGATGGTCCACAATCGGTGGTACTAGAGCGTCCGGTGGTACGAGGTTAACTTTTGGTGATTACGCCCTTCACGTGTTTACAGAGTCTGGAACGTTTTCTATGGAACATAGTGGCTATGTAGATATTCTCATAGTTGCTGGCGGTGGTTCGGGTGGTAATGTGTCTAATGGAGGGGGTGGTGGTGCAGGTGGTTTACGCTTAGCTCAAGACTACCTTTTGAATGGTGGATCATATACCGTTACGGTGGGTGCGGGTGGTGCCGAGGGCTCGTCCGGCGCAGGAAACGATGGGTCTGCGTCTAGTTTTGGAACTATCAGCACACAAGGTGGAGGAGGAGGGGGTGATTATGGACAAAGTGGGCGCAACGGTGGGTCGGGTGGTGGTGGTGGGGCGTATATTGGTTCCACGAGCGGTGGTTCCGGACAACAATCAGACACAAGTGACGGTTTATTCATTGGATACGGGAATAATGGTGGTAATACAAGTGGCACCACGGATAATCGGGCTGGTGGTGGTGGTGGTGGCGCCGGTGGTGCTGGTGCTACTAATTCTGGGTCTACTCCAGGAATTGGTGGTCTGGGTCTAGATCTATCTGCAACATTCGGAACTAATGTAGGTGAACTTGGATATTTTGCGAGTGGTGGATATGGACAAAGTAGACAGGACACGAACCGCATTTATCCAGGTCCTCTGGGTGGTGGTGGTGGTAATAATGATGATAGATCTGGTTTACCTAATACAGGTGGTGGTGCACACGGTGGTAACGGTGGTGGTAACGGTGGTTCTGGTGTAGTCATCATTCGATATTTGTAAAATTAATATCCATTGTTATTAATAGAATGTCTTGTTTTGCCGAAATCAATACACAAACCAATGAAGTTCTTCGGGTAATCGTCGCGAAGAGTAAACTTTGGTGTGAGTACGAATTAGATGGAACCTGGATTAAGACTTATCAGGATACCCCAGGTAAAAACTTTGCGGGGATAGGGTATACATACCACCCAGACAGGGAAAACTTTTCCGCGCCCCAACCATACCCTTCATGGACTCTCGATGATCAGTGCCAATGGCAACCCCCTGTTACCAAACCAGTAGGTTCATATATTTGGAACGAGGAGACCCAATCATGGGATGATGAAAGTCTTCTCACGTAAAACGTACGGTAGGGTAATTTCGCATTTTGAAGAGATTTGACCTTGGTATATACACTCATACATAGGGTCATCGTAACTTTTCTTGAATATGGCAGCCCTATCATTATAGTATTTCCCATCTTGGGCTTTGTAAATGTATGGATACCTCACACATTTATCATCTACAAAGTCTTCTTCTGTTATCGGAGCTATCGGTTTTTTATCGATGAGGTCCCCGACCTGCTTGAGTAGAGATTTCATGATAACCGGTTGGTTTCCCAGCACTCCATGAAGTTCTTTGATAAATGTGATAATAGCAGGACCTAGTGGTGTTTGGTCGAACCCCAAAAGTTTCAGTTCCGTTTCAGAATATTTTACAACTCCATCAATCCATTCAGTCATTTGGTGTATCTACGAGACAAATGTTTAAGTTCCAATCGACGCCCTCACCCAGTCTCACTCGCGATGAACGACGAAGTCGTTCGTGTGTGAATTCTTTCCTCCCCTTATAATAAATGTCGTACTACTCGAACATTGTCAGTATCGTTCAGTCCAACGTCGTTTCTAACGTCACGGTGGCTGAGTACTCCAACTTATCAGTGGACGACCAGGCGAACTATTTGGAGTGTAACTACTACTCTTCGAACACCGTGGGGTACTACTCGAACCTCATGGTCTACGATGGAATCAATGTATTCTCCAACATTTCCTCGAATGCCTATAATGCATTGACCCCGGAATTACAGAGTGGGTACACACCGGTCATAGAATACTCGAACGTCGCGACGACGGATAGTCCCCACAAATATGTCAAGGTCATCACACATTACTCAAATCTCGTGGTTTCCAATGTTGTGACCTACTCGAACATAAGTGTGGAAGAGTACGCAAATTTAATCACAACCCGACCCTCGTTCACGGTTTTCAGGAAATACGTTCCCACCGGGTACTTTGAAATTTCCGTTAAGGAATATGCCACTAAGTCCCTCGAGGATCGTGAGGGCTACGTTCCGGTGACTATTCCAGAATTGGTTCTTTCGAATTTACAACCGTACTATACTCTTGTTTCGGGTTCTGAGTGAGCTCGTTCCAAGTGCGAAGCACTTGTCCCCTTCCCCCTTCTTCCTACAAATCTATCAAGGTTTCTAAGAAGTTCCTGTTCCAAGTGCGAAGCACTTGCCCCTCTCCTTTCCCACCGTTCCAAGCGCGAAGCACTTGTCCCGTATCAAACCAAAACCCTTCGGGTTTTGCCGTCGTTTAAAAAAACCTTCCCTTATATTAAATGTCATTCGAACCACCAGCAGGCATTCTGGACATTGGAAACGCCACGCTTCGTGTGGGGAAGCTCGAAGTCGCCGAGACCTCGGGACTCAACCAAGGACTTCAGAATATCGTAAAGAATGATTTACTCATCACAGAAACTGCCGAGTACACGACGAATCAGACGTGGGGTCTCAAGTTACCTACAGCGTGGGTCGCCGATTTTGATATCAAAGGTGGAACGGGTAAATACGTCGAGTTTAACTTTTATAACGAAGGGTCTACGTCAAACGCTCAGGGGTACACTCTACACTTTGAGGATACGACATTGACCCTCAAGTATGATAATGGAAGTACACTCGTGAGTGCTACGATTCCTACCATCGTTGGTACCTACCGAAAGGTAAACATCTTCTTCGAGAGAAACGTCGTCGCCGTCTCGATCGATGGGACTCGGTATCTCTACGATAAACGACCATCGGTACTTTCGCGTGTCATCAGCACGACCGGTTCAGCCTTTTTGAACACATTCTTCGAAAGTGATCACGGTGGAAATTCGGGTTTCAAAAACCTTCGAATCGTCAATGGTCGGTTCATTTCGGACAAAACCAGTAACGTCTCTTTCATCGGGAGCCTTGGTGTCGGTGTGAACTCACCTACCGAAAGTTTGGATGTACTCGGAAATATTAAAACGACGGCGAATGTACACGCGGGGGGGGAAATAGAATTGTACTCAAATCTGAATATTCAACACGTTTCGAATACCTCGACGATTAAGGCAAACTCCAACGTCGTCACGGAGTTTCCTCGCTCTAAAAAGCTCATCAAGTATCCGAGGGTGGCTTTGACCCAAAACGCTTTGAATAATGGGTACACCGTCATTCAATCCGGGACAAATGGCAACGAACATAGAAAGGCCTGGTCCTTATTCAACAACGACGTGACGACAGATGATCAGTATCACGCGGTGCCCGTATCGGGAGAAAGTAATCCGTATAATTCTAGCACTGGTGCATACGAACCGGATGCCGGTTTTGAAGACGGTCTAGGAGATGTGGCGGGTGAATATGTCTATGTTGTGATGCCAGATAAGATAAAATTACAAGGGGTTAGTGTCCATCCTCGAGATGGTGTTTTAGCCAGAAGTGCCGAATCTGCGCGTTTCATGGGTTCGAATGATGGAACTACTTGGGTTGATTTGGGAGGATACACCGAATATGTATGGGCATCTGGAAGTCAAGAACCTGGAAACTTTTTTACAGTCGATTCAAACGAATATTACAATTATATTGGTGTGGTTTGGACTAAAGTAAAAGGTGGTTCGGGTGGTGATACGGTAAACATGGCCGAAGTTCAATTTTTCGGCGTCCCCGAATACGACCCCGAAGCTCACGGGACTGATGTGACAGTAAAGTCATACCCCAATGTTCCCAACACGGATTGGTTGGAGGTCTACTATGATGCGAAGGGGTTAGCGACTGGAGCCGTGACGACG
>Ga0255743_10001947_pt1 | contig 17305 bp, 2 predicted proteins | sample 101ome_19_FD_179950 | JGI IMG/M metagenome (GOLD analysis project Ga0255743, IMG submission 179950) | Coastal salt marsh microbial communities from the Groves Creek Marsh, Skidaway Island, Georgia - 101405AT metaG (version 2) | ecosystem: Environmental > Aquatic > Marine > Intertidal zone > Salt... | reverse complement strand
TCGAAAGCGGACGTGGCGTGCGGAGGGGTGACGGTGCACGTCATCGATAAGGTGTTGACGCCGGCGTTTTCGGTGCCGGCGGACGTTCAATCGCCGCAAGATATTTTGGCGCTGAGCACGGATCCTTCGAAACCGTCTGGATGGGCGCCGGAAGTTTTGAACGGGCGAGTTGCTATGCTAGGATTTGTGATGGCTTTGTATGGGGAGATTACCACCGGGCACGGCATCGCGCAACAGTTTGGAGAGAACTTTGGCGAGGTGATGCACACGGCGTTCGTGTGGTCGTTGGCGTCGTTTGCGCCGGCGTTTTCCAGCAACGAAGGGTACACGAGTAATCCAAAGACGATGAAAGATTCGAGAACGTGGAATTTTGTGTTCAAAGGGTCGCCGATCCCAGAGTTTGTGCAACCGGTGTTCACCGCAGAAGTAGAGGAATTGAATGGCAGAGCCGCGATGGTCGGATGCACGGCGTTATTCTTGGTCGAGTTGTTTAAAGGCTCCGCTTTGTTTTAATTTTTTAACGTGAGCAACTCGTAATTAAAAACGTACCACTATTGTTGACTTTTAGTTTTCTTTTCTCTCTTTTTTTCTTCTCTCTCTCTCTCTCTCTCTCGTGCGTCTTTTTTTTAAACCCGTGTCTTCGATAAAGACTCTTCGTTTCTTCGCAGGTATGACTTCCCCGCCCACGACTCGCTTCGATCCTTCCTTAATGCGGAACGCGTCGTCATCGTCACTAGAACTCTCCTTATAGTTTGGTTTATTCTTCGTTCTCGCACCGCGCTGTTCATTGACCGCGGCGAAATCTTCCGGACGGAATGCTCGGCCACCGGCCCGACCGCCGCGCTTGGCCATGTTCCATTTGATCGCTTTCTTCAAATTTTTAAGCCGGAACCAAACGGACGGGAAAGACGCGTCGCGAAGGACCGGGGAGAAACGCGTGAAACGGCCCCAGGATTCGTGCAACCACGAAGAAGAAAGAGCTAATTCTAACGCGAGTGTAGCAGTTGCTAACGGAATCGCGTCGTATTCTGATGATCCCGGTTGCGTGGCCAAAGCGCGTATGGCGTTTGTTCGCGTATCTACGATGTTGTTTCGACTCGGATCATCGTACGCCTCGTACGCCATCTCGGGGATATCGTTAAGGATCTCGAGAAAAAGAGACTTTGCCGACTCTTTCGCGCAATTGAGCAGCGATTTCTTATCCACCTTCGAGGCTATCAATTCGTGCTCCTCGGTAATATCCCAAGCCGTGATTTCCTTTTCTTCTTCTTCTCTTCCTTCTTCCTCTTTTTCTTCCTTTCGTTCATCTTCCTTCTTGGCGCCAAAGCGCTTTTCTAATTGTTGCCACAACTTCCCCTCACGATATCCGCGTTTGTTCAAACTTGGAATGACAGTTTCTCTCACAGAGTCTGCGTCGAGCACCATCCATTCCTTTTCGGCGACTCGAAGGGCATCCGAGCCTCGCATCTTTGCCGTTGTCGGCGTTAAGCTTCGCTTGGCATCTCCGTCTTCTTCCTCTTCCTCTTCCTCGTCTTCGTTGTAATCGTCGTTACATCCCCAACCACCACCAGCACCCGCGGCTTGTGCGATGAGAATAGCGTTCGAGTCTTCTTTCTTTCCGAGATCGTCGTCTTCTAGGACCCAAAACGCCGCGTTGTTTCGATCGCCGCCGATGGGTTCTAATCGAATCACGCCGTTGTCTCTTTTAGACTTCTCCAGCTGGTTGAATCGCTTTTGCCACGCTAAACGAGAGTCTGGATATTCACCAGTCTTTTCAAAGTACTCAGTGATCTTTTTGTTCTCTTCTTCGTCGGTGGAAAACGTTTTGACCCGGGCAAAATTGCCGCCACCAACGTTTTCGCCTTTGCGATACGCGGCCCAGCTTTTGCGATGTTCGTCCAGCATTTGATTCTTTTTCTTAAGTTCTTCTGGTGCTTTGTTATCGATCTCATCCCGAGCTTCAGTAGTGTCCAAGAGCAAATCCGCTAAAACTTTCAATGCGTCGATTTTGTCTTCGAGAGCTAACGAAGTCCAACCGTCCGCATCGAAGCGTTCGGCTAGTCGCTTAAGTTTTTGCGACAAGATTATCCTCGCCTCTTTCGACAATTTCTTCGACTTCAACGTCTCAGCCGTAAACATCGTGCCTTTTCTTGCCGCTACGCCGAGTTGTGAGCCCTCTGCGATTCTCGTGAATGATGTTGGCGTTATCATTTCGTAACTTGTTTTCGACGTCTCAATTGCATTCTTCTTCGCCACGCAAATCGGGCAAAACCACGTATCCGGAAGCTTTTCGTTTTCATCCACCGGAGGGTTGAGACAGCTTTTATGAAACTCGCGCGGACATCCATCGCACAGCAGAACCTCACCTTTACCTCCTTCGTGCATATCCATGCCGCACGATTGACAGCCTTCCTCCCAGACCGCGCGAGTGAGTTCTCGCTTGGGCGCTTTCTCCTCTTCTTCTTCTTCATCGGACCCATCTTCAGTATTCTTTTCGTCGACGTCCATGCGATCTCCTTCTTCTCCCTCAATTGCAATCTCCGCGACGAATTTGTCGCGCCCAACCTTCGCCGCGTTCGCTAAAGCATTATCAATAGCTGAGGAAACCAATTTCTTGCCTTTTCCAGAATCAACGGATAACGTCTTCGCCGTCGCCTCGGCAACTTTCTTGCCTTCAATCTTGACTAAACGCAACCACTCCTTGTCTTCGTTCGGTTCGTCTTTGGAGGGATTACCAGTCGATGTCGCTAGCGTGTTGATCGCAGCAGAGACGGCAAATACACCACTTTCTAATTTGGCGTCAAAAGAGGCGATATCTTTCGAAAAAATCTCGCCTCTCGCGCAAGCTATATCGCCGCGTTTGCATCCAGGTTTAACGATTGGATCCCACGAGATGACACGTAATGCGTCTCGGATCAAAAATACGCGCTCACTATTCTTATCCATTTCGCATAATTCACTCGCAATAACTCTTTGTTTCGTATGTTCTTCATCTGTATCGTTCTTTGCGGTCAGGGCTACAAAAGTTTCGACTTCGACGCCTCTCTCGGCTTCGACTTCAGATTGAAGCACAATGGCCGGAGGGGCTCGGCACGCGTATTGATGCGGAGCCGCACGCAAACCGTGATAGGTGTTCACGATACCAGCTTTGTTTTGAACATCTAACGAGAGATTTCTGAACGATTCCGGATCTGCTCGACATCGGCAAAAAGCGTTCACAAACGCATCCGCGGCTTCTGGCGCAATGTACCCAAACGCTTCGCGTCTATAAAATTCCGCTGCGGAATGTTGCGCTGCAAGAGCTTCAAATGTTCGGCTCAAAAGATCGTCGAATGACGCGAGTTGCTTTGTGAATGGTGCGTCACTTTCTTTTAACATTTCCTTGATTTCTTCGATGGTTTTCTTACTCGTAGATCCACCTTCCTTGAGGACTTCGTTTATCGGGCCCGCAATTTTTGTCAACGCGTGCGCTCCGTTGTCGTCCGTCGAATCTCTGATGTCACGAAAAATCGGATTCAGCATGCCTAAAATTAAGCGCTTCGTGCCTTCGTTCGGCACTTTTGCCTTCAACGCGTCTGCAAACATCTTGAACGATTTTGGCATAAACTTATCCGCGGAGCCTTTACCTGGAAAAAGTACTTTTCGAAACCGTCTGGCAAAGGTGAAAAGTTCCAACAGAAAGCCGACCGCGTGCTTGTCGTCCTCGCCGAGGAACTCATCCGCTTTCGACTGTACTCTTGTTTCCACCGGAGCGATTGATTTTCCATCCTCTTCGTCTTCTTGCTTCGGAAAGCATCCGCCGAGCCATTGCGACTTCTCCCTCAACCTGATCTTTTCCTCTTCCTCTTCTTGTTTCTTCTTTCTCTTTTCTTCTTCCTCTCTGGCTTTCTCCAACATGCGCTGCTTGCGTTCGTGCTCTTTTTGCTCTGCTTTACGGTCGCGTTCTTGTTCGAATTTCTTCGATCTCGCAATTTTGCGAATAGCCGTGGATAAAGCTACTCGTTCTTTGTTACTTTCACGCTCGATGCGCACGGCGTCTTTAGGTGCGAGACGGTCGGCATCCCACTCGTACTTCTTTTCGTCGTCGGCGATATCTTTCTCAAGTTTTTCGCGCTTTCCAGCCTGCACTATGTTTGAAACCATTTTTGCGGCTAACTTTGCGCACTCAATATCACAATCGCGTTCTTCGGCACTGCGTGGATCTTCTTTGAACCGCGCGTCGTATTTCATCGCGTTCGTGACGCGTTCTTTCATGATTTTCCTTCGATACTCGGACGTTTCAAGATCAAAGACGAGCTGCCGAGTCTGTTTGAGATACTCGCGGTTCAAAATGGCTTTGTATTCATCGACACCGTATCGTTCTTGCATGAACGGTAACATTTCGCTCGACAACGTGTCGTAAATATCCTTCGCGAATTTGACTTGGAACGCGACTCGAACTTTGAAGTCGTTCGTGGCAAAAGGATCCACCAGGTGCGCAGCGATTTCCGGGTCGATAGCTTTCGCGAATTGCGTCCAAGCCTTCGTCGGAGTATCCGACTCTGCGAGAACGTTTTGACCTTCGGATATGATAAACTTCGCTTTCCCAACGTGCGCGACGAGCTTTTTCGTGACGGTGGGAACACTCAACGGCGGCTGTTCCTTCTTTTCTCCTTCGTTTTTCTCTTCTGCTGGTGTTCCTGTCGCTGGTACCACTCCATCACCCTCAGTCGCGGCAGTGGAAGCAGCCTCTTCCTTCTCCTCCCCCTTCTCTTCCATCGGCTCTTCGACGCTAGATTCGATGACCTCGTCCGCGACACTTTCATCGCGATTCACCAAACATCTGAACGACTGCGTATCACCGTTTTCTTTCGTATACGTCCAAATTGCCGCGTACCCGTCGGCCCAAATCATCCCGTTCGCGTCTTTCAAAAACTTGGTCGGTTTCTCGCTGCCAGCTTCGCCACGCGTACCGAGCGTCACGATGCGCAATCCAACCTCGTTCATTTTATGCTCCACCTTATCTACCTCGCACTCTTCTCTCTCCGCCACGCCGCCTACTACGCTTTCCATCGCTTTCTTTCGACTCATTAATTTCGTCGGCATGGCCATCATCTGCGTCTTCGTCAAAGGCTTTTCCGCAGGAACTCTCTTCTCTTTCGGTTTTTTCGGCGCTTTTTCCGGTTTTGCCGGCTGTAACCCGAGCGCCCGGCACACTTCTAATCGACTCCTATAGAAGGCTTTATCTTTGGTGTTATCTTTCGCGACGAATCCATTCTTGGGTGAAATTTTCAAATCCGGTTGTCCTTTACTCGCGCCGTGTTTTCGAAACGTCATGTAAATGCTCCAGCCCTCTAAACAGCCAGGCGTATCACCTCCGCTCGTTTTGATAAACCGCTCGAGTTCGGCTAATTGTTCGATCGGGTCGCTCCGGTCGAACGTTTCCGCGGAAAAAGTCCTCCCTCCTTCCTCCGCCGCGCGAACGTCTTCCATCGTCGCTTCCTTATCGTCCGGAACCTCCACGCCGTCGTCCTCGTCGTCCGCGCCGTCCATACCGTCGCCCACTTCCAGCTTTCTCTTCTGCGCGGAATTCTTCGGTCGCGTTGTTCTCGAGGGCGTTTCGTTCCGAACGTTGAAATCTTCGTCCTTTTCGTCTTCTTTCTCTGGTTCTTCGTCTTCTTCCTCTTCTTCGCCTTCTTCGCCTTCTCCTGGCTCAACGACATCTTCATCATCCGTCGTTTTTCTTTTCCTCGTCTTCTCGGACCCCGGCGTCGGCGGTAGCGACGCTTTTTTCTTCATCTCGTCATCCTTCGCCGGCGAACTTTTGTTGTTGTTGGTGGTGTTGTTCTCCTCGTCGACTTCCATCTTCGCTTCGTCGTTTCTCTCCGTCGTCGTCGCTCGCTTCGGAATCACGAATCCGCCCATGATGATGATGGCTGCCTAGATGATTTTCGAAGAGAGAAGACTAAAATCAAAAGAAGAAGAAGAAGAAAAAAAAAAGAGACAAAACGCACACGACCCGCGCACACGCACAAAAACGCTCTCTTTACGAGTGTGTGTAACAAACGCGCGAATCTCTGCTTCTGTGAAAATGCGTCGTTTATTTGCGCGTGCGTATCTCTGTGCGTTCTTTTTTTTTTTTGAAACGAAAATTTTGTTTTTTTTTTGAAATGTTGCGAGTACGCGTGCGTCGTCCCTCGTCTAGTCGTGTCAAAACAGTACGAAGGTACCAGAAAGAAGGAAATACTCGATATAATAATAATAATAATAATAATAATAATAATAATAATAATAACAAGAATAATAAAGTAAGAAAATGATGTGATCTCGCGTGGCACGACGTGAACGTCGTTTGTGGCGTCGCGCGGGACGTTTCATTTCAATTTGTGATTTTTGTTTTTATGCACAGACGAACCTCTTCTTCGAAGCTCCGCTTTTCCGTACGCCGAGGACGGAGCCGCGCGAGGGTTCGTTTTATCGGAATTCGTTTCTCGATGTGCGAGAAACTGAGCAAAAAAGGTTTTAAGTGTTTATAGAACCGAGCCGTACGCGGGATTTCTCGGCGATTCGTCGCGCAGAAGCGCGCGAACATCCGAGTTTTCGTTCAGCGGATTCATCGAGAAGTGGCGCGCGTTTCTTTTCGCGATTACAAGAGCCGTCGTTGCCGAAGCGACGACGATCATAGCGAGTGACCCCAAAAGAACGGTGACGGGTTTGAACACCAGGACGCTCGGCGCGCGCTCAGCCACGCCGAGAGAAGCCAAATTTTGCTTCTTTGTTTTCTGCTTCTTGAAAGTATCGACGGCCGCTGCGACGCGCAATTCGCTCTCGTCGACGCCAATCGATGCAACAGAAGTTGCCGTTGTTGAGCACATGTCGATATCAAACGATAACGCAGCCGCGAGGTTTCCTGCTTCGTCTGGAAGCACGCCGTCGTAAACATTCGTGTTAGAATCGTCATTCTTACCAATAATCACGGTATATTTGCCTTCCTCCGCTGTGCTCGGTAATTCCATCGTCCAGGCGTTCATTTTATCAGAAATGCAACGAAATTGGTATTTTAAAGTCAGATCCGTCCAAGATACCAAATCACCACTACCACCACCACTGCAATCCCCAGACTTTGTCACGTGATATATTTGCTTGTCGGCTTCGAGTTGTGGACACTCGACTGGTTCCGTGTATTCGACTATGACGAGTCGGCCCTGGATTCTGATTTCCGTCGGCTTTGGTGGTGTCACGTCGACGAGAAGGCTCAGATTCTCTTCCGTGGTAGAGCCGCGCACGGACATCGGCGCCATAGCTTCGTATCCTGAACAGAAAATCTTGGCGCGAATTTCCCAAGTGCCGTCTCGCAGACCATTCATGAAGTATTGTTGCGTTAAATCCCACGATAAATCACACCCCGAGGTTGAGTGTTCACAAATCACGTTCGCAGAATCTTTGGATGAGTCCCAGGCGTCGATCCATTCCCCAATGCCGGGTCTTCGAAACTGCACGCGAACAAACTCTACGTTAGGATGCACGAGATGGTCTTTGTTCACATCCCATCCCGTCCGCTGAGCATTCTTATCGTCGTATTTGTCGGATGTCCAAATGTTCAACGGGTTTGGATTCATAACTTTCAAGTCGAGGACATCCGACGTCGCTTCACTCGCGACGTAATACAAATACTTATTCATCGTTGTTTCATCCCACGAAATCTGGGGACACTCGCGTTGCCACGTGATATCATCGACCGGAGAAGTCGACGAAATCGGATCACGGTAAAGCAAATCTCTCGACATTTGCCACTCGCACTCGCTCACGAGCTTGAGTTGAATGCCTTTATATTCGTTCGATAGGTTACCCTTCTCGACGCGCAACGTGAGTTTCGTGTTGATCAAGTCTCCGTTACTATCCGTGGATGGGATGTCGTGCAAACTCATCAGGTCACCGAACGGCCGAAACTTGTCGTCGCCATTGATGGAAAACTTTAAATCGAGCATGTTACCACCGGAAAAAGTCGAGTCCGTCTCATCACCCGATGTTAAAAGTAAACCGTAGATGTGTGCTTCTTGGTAAGGCGAATCGTTGGTGATGAGGACGTCAAAAAGCGCCGGCTTCGAGGGAAGCACCTGGAAATTGTTCGATCCCGGCGAATGTTTCACGGCGATATCTAAACCCGATTCTCTCCAGATTGTGTTCGCTTCACCCGGACACTTGGACGCGCCACCAACGGTTTGAAAAATTGGAGTGCCAAACCTCTTATCGAAATTAACGTGTACGACAAACTTGTCGTATGGGTCGGCGTCGCCTAACGTGTACGTGACTTCCAAATCGCCATACTTCGCCCACGCCATGGCGCGTTCTTTAGAAACTGACTTCGTGCCAGAACTGCCCCCCGAGATTTCACCCAGCGGGCCAAATACGCGAAATTCCAAGTTTGCTGAATTCGAGACTTCATCTTCAATCTCGAACGTGTACGATTCACCAGAGCTGTCGATGTTGCTCGAAATACTCGAAGAAAATTGCATGGAATGACCGCCACCGGAAAACGTGAGGTAGATGGATTGTTTGGCCGGCGCATCAGCGGAAGTGTCATCTTTATCTTCCATCGTGGATGCGATATTTCTATCGGTACCCGAAAATCCAAAAAGCGTCTCTCCGCCAAACATCGAAGCATCAACGAGTGCGGAATCAGACATACTGAAACTGGCATCTACATTCGCGGTGAGAAGAGAATTAGTGCCGAGATCATTTAGTGCACTCGGACTCATCGCGCGACTAAAAGAGTCTTCATCCTCGACGGAATTCAAAATCCCTTTATTCATTTCATCGCCCTCGGAACCTTTGAAATCGCGCACCCACGCCTTTTGCCAATCCATAGTTCCTCCTGATATTTCATCATCATTATCCTTAGTAAGCAAGTGCCAATCTCCAATTTCAACCGAACCTCCCAATAATGAATCGCCGTTTTGCATGGACTCCGCTTCGAAGCTGTGTAATGCGATGCTCGGATCTCGCGTGAAAATTACCGAATCCACGTGACTATCGAACATTTTCCAGGTATCCTTTAATCCTCTGTATAAATCTTCGGCTTTATTCTTACCTGGTCCACTCACATACACTTTTCCGCACCCTTCAAGATGACTACAATACGACAAATGCTTATCTTCGCTGTTGACTTGATCGAAATTGACATATTCAAATTCTTCATCAATTTTAGGCTTCGTTAACTTCGCAAAGATGCTTTCCTCGTTGTCGAAAGAAGTCGCAATTGCATCGAAACGTTTTTGGGAATCCTCTGAATTCGTGAGAACTTGAGCTCGAAGTGAACTTATGAGTCCCGAAGGCTCTGGATTGAAATCAGGCGCCGACCACTCGAGCGTGCGAACCCAGTCTTCTGCAGCCGCATCAATCCGCGTCTGCCAAATAGATTTTGCCACGTCCGCTCCGCTATCGTCTTTTGCAGTGACAGTAGTACTTTCCAACGCATTGGACAATTTTTCCAACTCCGGAATAATTTGTGACTCGATGGAAAACACTGAAAGCAAGTAGCTTGTTGGCTTGCGGGGTAGCCATTGAATCTCCAGGAATTTTGCAAGGCAAGAACCGTCAGAAGTAGTTTGATCGACATCCAGTACATCAGTTTTCACGTACACGATTTCGACGCCGCCGCCTAAAATTACGTCTCCGGGACGACCCGGTACGGCTGGGTCTTGCGATGATTCGATGTCGCGACTGAGCGTAATGTGGAAATCCCATGAATTGTCGTTTTCTGTGGACGCCGAGACCATCGGACCGTTTTCTTCACGTCCCGCCGACCATTTGATTTCATTATCTAGGTTTGTGGGTTCGAAATTGGTCATGGCGTTCAAGTATCCGGTACCAAAGTCCGCGCCAGTTCCCGCCTTAACTCCAATACTGGAACCGAACTGAAATGAGCCAAACGCACCCAAACTCAAAGATTTAGCCGTTGTCAGACCAAGTTCTAATTCGATGTGCGTGCCTTGCACTATCGAGGCGAACGAGTTACCCCCGGGCGGATCGTGCACAACCGTGTACACCAAACCGCGAATAGGGGCCGTTGTGTAAAAGGTGGTATCGCCACTGTATCGCGATGTGTCTGTCCCTGATCCTCGGACTTTAGAACTTAAAGTGACCAATTCACGCTCGACGTTCATGGCTGTGATGGCCCACCCGTCGTCTCTCTCGATGTACGCAGAAAACGCGCGTCTGTATGGTGGCACGAAATTTGGAATGGCGTTTTTCGCTGATATCTCGTAATATTCTTTGTTAGTATCAAATTTAACGTATCCATCGGTTGAAAAATCCGAGAACTTACACTCGTCTGCCGCCGGCGCATTCTTTGGATGACAATCGTTCATACTTGAAGACGTTATTGCAATGGAATCCTTTATTTGCACCGAGACAGCTCCCGATTCTGGCACCGAGTGACACCATGACACGGTGTCAGCACTCGGACTCGTTAAATGCGCCTCAAATATTTTTACGCTCACATACTTCTTCAAAAAAACATCCGTACCATCGACTAAACCAGATCTTGTGGTGTCAGTGGTACCTATCAAATACTCGCTGGTTAAGTCGCCAGCTGCTGGAGTTTCTGAACTACCTGGTAAGCATGTCTCTTCGCTGTCCGATAGCGCGTGGAACGCACTCGTAGCTTGTGAATCACCACTTGGCTCAGTATTCGAATAGTAAATCATGGAGCAAAAGTATCCGTGGTATTTGAACTTTGCGTCGTCGAATGTGTTCTCTAAAAGTAAGAGTGTTTGTACGAGTTCGTTGCGATCGCGAAAGTATTGCATGATTTCGGTGCCCGCCATGCACGTTGCACCCTCGTTCTCAGCATTATTAGCCGTGTGGATTTTAGCAATGTTGAGTGCGGAGACATCAGGAGCGGTGTCGAGCTGAATGTAGTAATCCATCGCCGCGTACTGCCAATCCCCATTCCATCCTTGGATATCATTATAAGTGACGGTTTCAGTCGCACCACATCCATTTGCAGGCATTATCAAAAGCGTATAGTCTTCATATGCGGTGCCGCATGACCCAGCATACAAACCAACGTCGACTGTGCGAGTAGTCGTGTCCAGAAAAACCAGATTTTCCGTCCCCGATGCACCCGTCACTTCTGCGTAACTCGCGGTTCCATAACTAACATCATCAGGATCTGATAAGGATATCGAGCTTTGGGTTGAGCAACTGTTACTAGTAAGATCTTCGAGAGTAGTTCCAGTGTAGCATATGTTGTGGGTACCAAAATCCTGCTTTGTTCCTTCAACAACAAAGAGATAATTACTGTTCGCTGTAACGCCAATTTCGAAACGACCTGACGTGTCCGATAGGTAAGTACTGGAGTACGTGTATGTTTTCGTATTTGCACTGTCAGTACCAACGATGTAAGCATATATTTTAGCGAACGGCAACCCACACGTGTAACCTTGCGTTCTAGATGGCTCGAACATCACTATCCCGTTAATCTTGACCGTGGTATCGTCCGAAAATTCTTTAGAGGCTAAACCTTGATGCGAGATTGCGATATCGCCCACGGTGCCAGTACTTCCCAGCGAAGACACAGAACTGCCCAGCAAGGCTAGTTCATCTTCTTCCGTCTTCTTCTCTTCTTCCGCTTTTTCGTTGTCCAGATACTCGCTCTCTTCCTTCTCGCTCTCTTCGTCGATTTGGCCGATGAAATGTTCGTCCGTCGGCGTTGACTTATCGTATTCATGCACGAGGTCCGCTTTTTGCTCGACGCCTTGCAGACGCATCGGATTGACGACGATTCGCGAAACCAAGTTTTCGAAAGAATGAGCGTCGCGTCCTTCCGGCTTATCGAATCGAACTTTTGCTTGGTTATTCGCGATGAAAGGAATCGCATACGCGCTCGAAACTTGCGGGATAATCAGTTCTGATGTAGACGCGTTGGAGACGATCAAATACACGTCGTTCACCGACGTCGGCGGGCCGAAATATGACTTTGACAAATCGATCGTTTCGTTGTTTTTGGCAAAGTCTGCGTACCACGCGTCCCACGCTTGCGTGAGCATTGGTAGTGAACTTTTCGACGTTGGCACCAAAGCCAGGCGATCGATGAGACTTTCTCGCCCGTAAATATGAGAGAATCCATCCGGGTCTCGTAAAAATATGCTTTTTTTTTGTTCTTCTGTCGATAACGCGGGGCGATGGACGCCAAAGGAACGCATGTCGCGCATTTCCAATGTTGGATAGACTAGCCATGGCGTTCCATAAGCGTACCCGTACCGCATTAACCTGCTAATGCGAGCGAACTCTGTGTCGTCCAAATCACCGTCACCGTTCGTATCTATAGATCCCCATACGTCATCAGTGACGATGACGTTCACGTTCTCGAATGCGCTTCTCTCCGAGCTCACGTACGATGCAAATGAAAGCTTGTTCATTTTCCATTTCAACGCGCACGTGTCTGGCGGACCGTTCGTCGCATTTGCGCATACAAACTTAGCCTGGAACGAAGTTGCACCGGAGAACATGTTTTCGGTGGACACAGACGACGACATTTTCCATTCGCCCAAGTGGTGATTGAAATTCAAAGCATCGCGGAACATTTCGCGCGCGTCGATAACTTTAGAAACGTCCCAATCTGATAGATCTGCGTTGAATTTTGAGTGCTCTTTAAACAAACCGTTCATATTCGTAACGCTTTTCACGTTCCAACTCGGCATTGGACCAGTATTACTGCTGAATCCGTACCTGTAGCACATCCCATCTTTCGGCGCTTCTGCGAGACATTCGCGGACGTGCGAATGGATGTTCTCATCCGTGATTGCAGTTGCCTTGTAATTGCTCAATTTGCGCCAAAACTGGTAGCCCGACCAATTTTTATGAGCGCCATTCCCACCAATTTTTCCACTCGTGAATCTGCACTTCATCGTATTCACATCTCTATCGAAACCGGCGCAGTTCCCACATTCCGCGCACAACCTAGCGCATATGTAAACGTCGTCTGCGTCTTTGAGCAATACTTCGCGAAGTTCAGAACCATCTTTACATTGACACGGTTTGATATTTGCAAACGCTTTATTACCTTTTTGATAGTTTCCGTAGTTCGGAGCAACTAGTGCGCCGTCGTATATTTGCATCGAGACAAGTGCGGCTTCTGCGAGTCTCGGTTGAGAAACGCCCGAAATCTTCGATTTTTCGTGAGAATGGAATATTTTTTTGTGCACAATCGCGTCGTAAATATCCATTTGATACGATTTCGCGCTGAGACGAGTCTTTTTTGTCGTCATCGATCCACTCGTGTCCAAAATTTCAATCTCGTAATTGCCGTCGTCATCCGTGTATGACGTATACGGACAGTCGATACTCTTTCCCGCGACATAAACTTCGGCAATCTTGATCAAAGAATCTTTCTTTTGAAGAACCGTCACGAATTGGCCTTGAAATGAAGTGACTTTTGTGCCAACGCAAACGTACTTGCGCTCTTTTGGACGCGCAGAATCGACATGTGCTGGTTTACACAAAGCTCCCTTGTTCCTATTTTTATCATTTTCTGGGTTATCGTAATCGAGAACTCGGACATCCAAAGCCAAAGCTTTCCCAACTTCTTCCGCGCTCGACGTCGCGTCAAAATATATTGTGACTTCTGTGATCTCATAGAACATCATTAAATCGATTTTAACGAATTCATCTCGCGATAAAGTCGCGAAAGTGTCGTCGAAACCATCCGTTATTTGGTACCCCGAAGCGACCTTCGATGGATTTGAGTGTGAGACCATCATGAATGACGCAAGATTACGAGACGAGAGCACGTGCTGTGCTTTCGAGATCCCAGATGTAAGTTCAGCGCACACGCGCACGTTACGCACGGGGACATTGGTGTTACCACCGACATAGATAGACCCTTCCAAAACCCCGCGCCAGGGTACCGTAAACGTAACTGAGTCCGAAATCTCGTCGAGAGTTTTCGATTCGGAGTACTTCGTTCGTATCGCGTATTCCCACACAGATCCCGGATTTTCCATGGCTTCGTTGTCGTAGAAAGTGATCGAGTTGAACTTTGACGCGCAACCGGAAAGGGAAGAATCGATGAGAACGATAGATTCGTAGATGCCGCTCGCGGCACCTCCGGTGACTGAACGGCGAAGCACCTCGAAACCAATCTCGTCCAAAGCAGTGTCTCGAAACGCGAACAATATTCCTTTCCCTGAGGGTGTTAACGATAAATCAACTGCCGCCCCCGTGTAAAACAAAGCTGTCGCACACGGAGGTACGAATGTATTGGAAATTTGTACCGAGTTATACGTGGGAATCACGCAATACGTACGTCGAGACTGTGGGTTCGCGTATGCTAACGCTGCGCACCCTTGGGTTCTACCACACGATGCCGTAGCTTTCACCATGGCCGGAGAAACGATGCCTTTGTAGATGCGAAGGTCATCGAAAAAAGCATATTTGATGTGGAAAAGCATAGGCCTCTCGTTGTAGTGGGGGAAATCGACCATCTTGTTGTCAAATGCCGCATTGGTAGCTTTCTCGAGTCCGTCTATAAAAATTGTCAAGCCCGTAATCGCATTCACCGTCATTGCGACGTGATGCCACGCATTCGCAGAGATGGAATTCGTGGAAGTTTGCGCGTACTGAGAATTACCGGTGGGAACGTACGCTCCCGACCTGGGCGTTTGGGTATACCCGCCGGTGAGCCCGCGCCTGTTTTGATTGTACTGAAAAAAAAATTCGTTCCTGTACGTGGCGTCGAATGTTTTCCTGTAGTAGATGAATCCATTCGGACTGGAAGTGCTAGCATCTACGGAAATCCACGTCATGATTGCACTAGCCTGCATGGGCCTGCGGTCCCATCCCATATAGAACGGCTCTTTACTGTTCAAACGGTGCATGCACACGCCACCCTCTCCGCACGCCTCGAGGCTGACGTGATTATTGGTGAGTTTATACCTGCCATTTTTCGTATACGCGTTCACGCCGTCAGTGCTCATGAACGGTGAATTCGGTTCGTCAAATGTGAACTGAGCGACAAGTGAAATGCGTGCATCGCCTGTGCCCACCGAAGGGCGTACGTCTGTGAGTTCTTTTACGGAGTTTCCGTTGAACTTTTGGTAGAGTCTACCGTCCGCGTACGCGCACTGGAAATCGGAATCATTCGGCAGAACCGCGTAGTCCCAAGAGACGTCAATTTTAGCTTTTTGCGCCTCGCACTGTTGTGAAGTAGTCTCTTCACCACTTCTCGAGGTTGGATACGTTGCTTTTCGGATGTAAACTGCAGATGCGTCGTTTGTCTCGACCGCGGTGCAACGCAAAGGTTTTTGTGGAGATTTCATCACAGCCGAAAGCAAGAGGCCACCGCGGCTACCGGCAAAGACAGTTGTATTCATCTCGAGGTAGTTCAAGTATCCCGTGTCAACATCGTGGGTTTTGTACGCCGCGCGCACTTCTTCCAAAGAAAGAATGCCATCGAGCGGATTCACGTCGTATTTTCGAAATACCTGTTCTTTCACCACTTCCAATTTATCGCAGTCTGCCGACAAAAAATCGGGCGAACTGAGTAAAAACAAGTCGGCAATATCAACTTTGGAGCTCGGCGCGAGCCATTCCTCGCAACCTTCAACGATTTGGAAAGTGTGTAAAGTTTGCCAACCCGTCGACGTGCTGGGAGCAACTGCGTCGTTACTGAATTCGAATCTACAATCATATTTGATTTCAAATTCACCAGTCTCAAGCGAAAGAGATTGCGAGGTTGTTCTCAAAAATGTTCGCGTTGTCTGACTTTTCGAGTCGTCTCGGAAATTATCCCACTTCATGCATGGCAAATACTTGCCATATGTAGAACACTGCGCGCCCTTCTTCTGGACGCGAACGTCGCACCACAAGCCTCGCTCGAGATTGATTCGGCGCTCATCATCATTCTCTGCGAAACACGAGTTCGGGTTCACACACGAAGGGTGCTTAACGACAATACCAAAATCGTATTCTTTGTCAGACACAGATCTGGGCGAGTTCGTCATCGACACAATAGGTTTTTCTCTCCGACCCGGCGGTGGCGGACTTGGCGGTGGTGGGCTTGGCGGTGGCGGACTTGGACTTGGCGGCGGTGGGCTCGGCGGCGGCGGACTCGGTGGCGGTGGCATGTGATTGATATATATCTTAACATAACTGAGCCCCCAAGATTCGTCTGTACAGTCGGAATCGTTCAAATCCGTCGTAATTTTCACGTCGAGTGAACTGCTGGAATGGTCGAACTCGTGGCTGTACGTGTGCTGTCCGTCTCTACACTTTGCATGGTTACAGCCTTGGCCGCATAGTTGTGTCCTTCCGCTTTGGTCCCTATTGATCTGTGAAAACGATGTCGGAGAAGAAGATCCAATTTGGAGCTTGAAACGCTCGTTATCCCACGTGTCGATAGAAACAACGCGAAATACAACTTTAACCTTTTGATGAGCCGGCAAATTCGTATACTTTCTGCTGAGCCAATCATTCTTGCACAATCTGTTGTACCCTCCGAGTACTCTTCCCGCGGAACCGCACGTGTTGCATTTTGAGTCACCGCTGTTAATGGACGTTTTCCATCCGACAGAAGACAACAAATCATTGCAATTATTCTTGAAGTCGTCCGTTTTCCACAGGTATGTGGCATAACTACCGAGCTCGGCGACGTCATCGGCGGTTTTATCGTCGACGTCGTGGTCGTGCAACGTAACGTTACCGCCGATATTAGCCGCGACGGTATCGTCGACTGCCGCGTTTATTCCAAACTCGACGATACCGTTATCCGTCGTCGCGCGAGCGAAAGGAAACGCTCGCGGGACAACTGTGACAAGTATTACTGCGCGCAAAAGTAAAAGAAAGAGGAAACGGTGCGCCCTCGAGCCAGTCGTCGTCGTCGTCGTCGTCGTCGTCGTCGTGAACCTCGCCGCCATTATTCTCGCAACCTGCTTGGCTTTCAGAGCACAGAAAAGAACGCTCTTCGTGTTCTTCTCGTTCTTCTTCTTCTTCTTCCTCTCAGTCGCTGCAGTCGACGTGATTCTCTATCTTCTCGTTGGCGATGATGGTATCAACGCGGCGGAAAAAGATAAAGAAAACGAACGTCGCGAAAGTAAAAGCAACCGCTCTCTCTCTCACTCACTCTCTCTCTCGCGACAGAGAGACGATGCTCTGTTGAAGTTTATCGCGCGTCGTCGTCCGTCGCGCGGTAAGCAAAACAAACAAACCTCTCTGCCGACCCAAGAAGAAGAAACGATGTCTCGATTTTCCACGTTCGAAGTGCGCACCCTAGCATACACACAAACACACACACACACGCGCACACACACAAAAAAAACTATCG
>Ga0255743_10001942_pt1 | contig 17328 bp, 20 predicted proteins | sample 101ome_19_FD_179950 | JGI IMG/M metagenome (GOLD analysis project Ga0255743, IMG submission 179950) | Coastal salt marsh microbial communities from the Groves Creek Marsh, Skidaway Island, Georgia - 101405AT metaG (version 2) | ecosystem: Environmental > Aquatic > Marine > Intertidal zone >... | reverse complement strand
GTCGCCCTTCTCATAACTCGGGTATTAAGTCCGAGTTAAGCCCAAGTTATGAAGTTCTGCTGTTAGTCACCCTAAAAACGTGAGTGAAATTTCCGAAATCTGCCGAGGCCAACTCAGGCTCAGCGTCACTGTACGGCGGGATTCAGCGACGCTCCGAGTCAGCACGCATCACGCTTCCCAACGCCTTTCGGTCTCGGTCGACTCGTGACGGGCTCGGCGAGTGAGAAAGCCGTGCGCTCGAACAGCCGCGGCACGGTAGCCGTTGGAGTGAAGTGGGATGAAGATGTTCAGTAGCCAAGGGGCTTCAAGATCGACAAAACGACCGCTCAAATGTCGCCCGGATAGAAAGTGCGCGTGGTGTGCGAGTCTTTTGACCTATTTTGCAGTGTTAGCAGTGTACAACGAGCACAAATCCGCCATAATGAAAGGTGCCCAACACAGCCAAAACGGAGTAGCAGAACAGACGCATTTCAAGCTACTGGTTATGTACGCATACTTTGAGTCGGAGTCCATCCCGTTTTGCGAAAAAATCATGAAGCGCACAAACCTTGCAACCTTTATCAACGCAGGAGTATCGGACTCTCCTGACGTAACCTACCTCTTTTCAATCAGCGGCGAAACGCCGAAAGCGAGCGAATTTTATTCCTCAATAGACTTGGAATCTCCTTATGGAGACAGCATCGTACCAAAGTTTGCGAATGTTTTCGTGAGAACCCCCAGAAAATCGAACGTTCCCGATCTCTGCCAGCACGCACTCGGTTTCATGATGTCGCGGAGGAGAATGGAATACTCGCACGTCGCATTTTTGAACGATGGCGTGAGAGGACCTTTCGACGTGACTAAGCCGTCTACAGTTACATACTCGCAAGGGGCACCGGATTGGATTCAGTCTCACTTAGCTCTGTTGCACAGCGCGCCAAATATTGGGGCAGTCGGATCAGTCATGAGCTGTGAGTTAACATTGCACTTGCAAGGATGGTTTGTATTGCTGCACGCGAATCTTTTTGCGAAACACTTACACATCTTCAAATCAACTTGCCACATTAAATCATGGCAAGCTGCCATAAGTAAGGAAACGGAGTTCTCAACAGCCATCCTTCGTGATGGTTTCGATCTCGCCACGTTTTTTCCTGAAACACTCGTCATCGGACGGCGCAACTTCTCGACTGAAATGCGCTCACGCTTGAACGACTGCGTCAACCCAATTTCTGCTTTTCGCCTTCGGAATAAACAGAACGCGATCGCACCATTGGATTTGGATAAAGTTCGTTTTCTGAAAATTGGCGGAAGTTTTTATCGTCATGATATTCTTACACACGCGACCAAAATAGAGATACATAACTTCACGTCAAGCAAACTTGGCGTGGATCGTACAGATTACTATTGTTTTCGAAATAGCAAATTAGCCAGTGATTTCCGAAGCAACTTTGATCTCGGACAAGGTTGGTGACGAGATGAGTCTTGATATGGGTCATTCGCGACCTAAAAGGATGGTTTTGAATCTTAGGCGCCTTAGAGCAGCAGATCAACACACAGCGGCGTCGAGTGGATATTCGCTTCGGGGATTAGAGGAGTGCGGTTTGGTGTCGAGTCTAATCAAGAGTCGTTGAAGTGAAGACTATAACGAGGGGGAAGGGAGAGTCTACGCGCTCTTGATCCCATTTAGCATCTTGTTGCTAGCTGATTCCATCTCTGTAGGAACATTTTGCCATCGATATCCACTCGACGCTGGTTCTGCGCTCGCGCGCGCTCTGCTGCACCTGGCGACGCCACATACCTGATGCCGTGAAAACACACCGTACTCACTGATGCCGTCTTCCGTGAAGAGATAGTGTTGTGCACGAGACGGCTAATTCCTCAAGTAAGGGACGAAGCGTCGCGAGCACGAACGAGAGCGGCTTCTTCGCGAGCGCGGGCCTCGTCGTGGTAGGCATTGACCAGGTCAAGCACAAGCTAACGATCGATGAAATCTTTGATAGCACGAGCGTTCGTGTCGTTGAAGACCTCAGCGCGTTATCGGGTTCGTTGGACGAGCACGGCAATGTCGTCACTGAAACACAGTCGTTGAGCATCACTCTCAAAGAATACGATGAATTGGAGGACAAGGGCGGGTTCGAATCACAGTGTCTGACGATAGTAACGTCGTTTCTGAATACACACGGACAATCACGACGTACGTAGGCGACCAGCTGTTCGTGTACGGTGAGGAAGTAAGTGACTTCAAGCACCTGCGGGAATCTGCAATTTCAACGCTTTCAACTGCCGTCTTACAGGAGGTAGACCGAATTCAACAACAGCACGACACTCAAATCGCCGATTTAGAGGCAGCCGTGGAATCGAGAGATCAGCATACCGACGAACTTCGCAGTGAGCTCAGTGATCTCGTGTCGAGACTAGAATCTTCGGAAGCTTAAATTATTACACTTTTCAATCGTCACGCCGCTTCTACGTGTCGTCGCACCTCGATAACATACCAGTCGTCGAGCCTCTCCAGAACACGTCAGATTTTCGTTCATCGAACGGAATCTCACGTTCACGCAGGATCCGAGGCAGCGGCTTGAACCCGTCGCGATTGATGAAGTGGAAGTTTGGCACGAGCACGACTGATTCGTCGATAAAACAATTCACATTGATAGAATGCGCCAGGATGAAAACATTCAAGGATTTCGATTCCGAACACTTTTGGTGTTCGGAACAACAGGTCCTTCGCTGCGTTATACATGGCAATAAACTCCGCTTGAGCAGAACTGGACGCTGGAATATTTTGAAGGTTAATCTTCGAGCTTGCGGGTCCGCAGGAATATATATCATATTCCAGGGTATATATTCCAAGGTATGATATATACCCTGAATGAATCTTCGACCGCACCCAACTCTCGGGTCTGTCGACGTGCGCTGCCCCGCCCAATCCGAGCCACTGAAGCCGTATAACCTCACTACACCCTCGCACTTTGGACCATCGTACGTCCGTTCTTCGCTGAATGGCTCTTAAGGTATCCAACCGTTCTAGTCAATTGCTTGAACTGCTCCTTGGTCGGTTCACTCACTACTCGACAAATCGATAAATTAATCAACAGTGTGAAAGTCGTGAGCGACACGACACTCGTTCAGGTTGGCGCGCCATGCGTTAGGATTATCATATGAATCAACATATTCCACTTAGTTATTTCTATGACGTCGCCCCCGCCGGCGCCGTCTCCTCGCCGGTGTTGTCTTTGCTCAGACTTGCGGGCGTCGCTTGGCGGCTCGCTGCTTCTCCGCCGCGGAGACGTGGGAGTAGTGCGAAATGCCCCCGAGCGCGATCAAACCGCCGATTATGTTGTTCCACGTCACCGGAATTTCGAACAGGAGCCAAGCGAAGAAAAAGATGAATACCGTCTTCACGTGGCCGATGACCTGAAAGGAGAGCGCGCTAAAGGTGCCGATGCACATGTATTGCGAAATATTCACCCAGATGGCGAGCAAGCACGAGGCGACGAGAAAGAGCAGAGACTCTTGCGTCCAGTAATAGTCCGTGACAAAGCTCCCCGTGATCGCCTGATCGAGGAACGGACCAATGAGGAGCATCGACGCCGCCATGAGCGGCGCCGTGCGCCCGAGCAAGTCGTTCGACCCAATGCCGTATTCAATCTGCAACCGACTCACAAGGATCTGCTGTCCGCTCGTCGAGAGCACGCCTATCATGGCCACGATCGTTCCCCAGAAATTGATCGACGTCTCTTGCACCGTGGCGATGCCGACGCCAATCATGACTACCCCAATGGCGCGCGCGAGCGCCCACGAAACCTTCTTACCGAAAAACGTGAACTCCAGCATCGCAACCGCCGGTATCTGCAGGAGTTTACACAACTGGTAAAACCCCACGTGATTCATCATCAGCGACAGGTTGAGAGAGACGATGCTCATCGATGCGACGGCGACGAACGCTCCCAACCGTTCACGAGGAAGATCTCGACCAGTCGCCGCCGACTTCCCGCTCGCCTCCTGGTTCCCGCTCGCGAACGACCGCACGGACGTGGTGCAGAGAAAGTGCAGTCCACACAGCGTCGTCGCGTACTGAAACGCCAACCCGGACGATCCCATGAACTGTTTATTCACCATCACGATGGCGACTGAGGAGACAAAATTACTCAGCCACTTGATCGCGTTGGTGGACGAGATTCTACCCATGATGGCGCGATGACGACGGTAAACACGCGTCTCGTGCACGCGCGCGCGTCGTCGTCTCGGTCGCGCGTTCGCGTGCGAACGATCTTACGATCTTACGCGCGAACCGTCGCTCGTAACACGAGCGCGCGGCGATCAATCGCGCGGTATGATATAACTGTCTCGGCGCCGCCAAAATGCACAATGCGCCGCGCGCTCGCGCCGCTCACGAATGTGTTGGGACGTTGACGTCGGAGGGTAGGGTGTACTCGTCCGATTCGGGCGTCCTCGTCTGGTCCGAGCGAACTCGTTGAACGACACGATTTTAGAGCATTTTTAAGCCGAACTAAGGCTGACAAAGAGATTGCTTAAATTCCAAAATTTCCCGGCCATTTTTTCGCTTGTTTGTACAAAGAAGTTTCTTCGTCACGGCGAACTTTCACGCACTTGAAGAATAGTGCGGAGCAATCACACAACGTTTCTTCGTCACGGCGAAGGAACTTTCACGCGCTTGAAGAATAGCGCGGGGCAATTACGAGGGCCATATCGACGAACACCGATCGTCGTGCTCAGGGCTATGCGTATCCAGTTGGTTTACGACGGTTGAGTCGCCTGCTGTCGACACGCAGACGCGCGTACACACGAAGAAAGCAGAGTCTCTGCTTGAAACTAATAGCGTCATACTTATCATTCCAAGTTTTCACGGCTTGCGTAGTTCAGCGTGCACCAATACCCGTCGAAAAGACCCGTGAGTTCGAAGCGCTGCCTTGGGTGAGTGACAGGACTGCCAAGTTTACACACAAATGGAGGAATCACAAAACACGGAATGCCGCCGCATACCTTTGTGTGAGTACGAGGAAATGCTTGTTGCTGAACGCACTCGTGTATCGATTGCTCGCATGTCCTGACGTCTTCTATGATGACCGACACGAGAAACTGTTTGAAGTACCGGCACTGTGCATACGACACAGCTGCCTGAAACGATTTGGTAGATCTCACTACGTGTACGCAGAATTTATTTTGAGTACGTTCGAAGCTGTGACCAGAAAGTCCATTCAACCATCGAGACCCACACCCGAGGGCAAGATCGCAGTTATCGTCGAACCTCGTAAACACCCATTGCTTGAATACACCATTAAGCAAGTCATGACGACTTTGGGCCGAACTTGGTCACTTCAGCTATTTCTTTCTGACGAGAACGAGGAATGGATTCGGCACAGACTACAAATTCATAGCGGGGGCTATGGTGAAAATATTGTAGTAACACCGCTCGCTAGGTTTGGCCTAAATGAAATGAGCCGGTTTGGTAACAAAGTTCAGAGCGCCTTCAGCGCGCACTCATCTATGTATGAGGCTATTCGTAGCGAGCATATCCTTTGGTTTCAAGTTGACGTTGTCTTACGAGCCAAGCCGCAGCCTGACTGGCTGCGATTTGCATACATCGGGTCTGAGTGGCGCGGCTGTGAATATCCAACATGTTCAGCGCGCGATTGCGATAAAGTTTGTGGCGGCGGCAATAGTGGATTATCTTTGCGACGCCGATCAAAAGTTCAAGCCGTAGCAACGCGTGGTCGTCTACCTGAATATCTGTGGGGCCGTAGTTCACCGCACTACACTTCTGTACATGTGCAACACTATTTTGATCAAGATGCATGCTTTGAAAGTGATGAATTCCGAGATAACTCCGTCACTCGATGGTTTCAGGACGATATGCAACTTTCTTTCAAATTATCCAAGCTGGGTTCCTTGCCCCCTGCTGACGTTTCGCGACACTTTGCAATTGGAGAGGCGCTGCCCAAGAATGAAAGTGTCTTGAAGGTCGACCCGAGCGGCATGCATAAGCCGTGGTCAACACCCTGGATACACCCAAAAGTGATCATGGAGCTCCTCAGTGAACCATTTCATCATATTATGCGTTCGCCTGGAGCAACACCATGAAATATATGCTCACTCTTTATCTTGTATGCTTAGCGCTGCGGGAGACATTCGAAGCGATTCGTTGTGCGTTAATGAGTCCATGCTGATTATTACACGTATGTCCTTGTTGAAAGACTTTCAAGAAGACGATCCAAATCGGATGTATTTCATCTATTGACAGTCCCTCGATTTATAACTCGTCGCCGCGCCTGAGTTGTGACGACGTTCTGAAAAAGTACTCTTAGTCTTTTCGCCCAACTCAATTTTAAAGGCGTTCTACACTAACTTGGCCTTCAAGTACAAAGTTATGGCCAGCCCGAGTTATGAAGTTCTAACATTAGTCGCCAGACCCAATTCCCGTGGGACGCGTTTTTTTTTCAAAATGACCGTCTATGACTCAAGAGGGGGGACTCGGAAGGTGAAAAGCGTCGCACCTGGGTGGGGTGCAGTGCTTTTGTGGGGAAACTGTTCGTGGTGACCGTCGCGCGACGCGCTGACTTTTGCGCGTGAAAGTTGGTGTGCACGCGTGAAACATATTGAAATATGCTTCCAGGAAATTTTGTCGAAAACTGCCTCGCGATGACGCCGATATGGCCCAAATTGTAAAATAATGTATGTTGAAACCAGCGCTTCAGGGCGTCGATCCGGGACGAGCAAAATTGAAACTGCGTGTAGTCGACGTAAAAGCGCTTCCTTCACGTGATTCAATTGCGTTTGTCTCGCAACGCGTCAGTCCAGCGACGTACGCGTGGTTTAAAGTTGACGGGGTACAAAATAATGAGTCACGACTCGCCGATTTGCTCATTTGCAAAATCGGCGGTCCATAACTCGCGCGTCGCCGGAGGGACAAAATCGCGAAATCGGCGAGTTATAACTCAAGAAATGAAAACGAAAAAATTGAAATGAAGGTCGAACGACCTCATTCGATGTTGCTACGAGCTGACACGAATTTCTTGCTTCAAAGTTCTGCGCCATCGCGGTGTTTCTCGACGCGAAACTTCGTATGAATGATGTAAATAAACACAAAAACATATCGTGAAAATATCACACGAATGGGCGCGCGCACGGCGTCGCTACAGCGCGACATGTGAAAGTTTGCTAAATTCCTAAAATGTGCTATGGCGCCGCGTCGAGACGTTGAATCGTAGCGACGGGGAAACATGATATGCATAAACATCCGTTCCACGTGTTTATTGGGTCTCTGCGTCAACGACGCCGCCCCGGCGACGTAAACGTGGGCTAAAGTTGAAGGGGTACTCATTTGTGAGTCATGAATCTCCGATCTGGTGATCGATACGTGTGTTCGATATTGGCGACTCATGGCTCGTAAATCAGTACCCCTTCGACTTTAGGCCACGCGTACGTCGCCGGGGCGGCGTCTTGCCAGACAAACGCGATAGATTCACGTGAAACAAACACTTTTACGTCGACTTATGCGCGGTTTTAACTTAATCCCCCGTCGACGCCCTGAAGCGCTGGTTTCAATATTGACATTATTTTACAATTTTTTGGCGATATCGGCGCCGTCGCTATGTTTTTGTTGACAAAACTTGCAGACAATGTAACTCACATACGTTTTGTGCGCCCACGCCAACTTTCACGCGCAGATGCCAGCGTGTCGCGCGACCGTCGCACAAACAGTTTCACCCCAAAAGCACTGTACCCTAGGCGCAACATCGAATGAGGTCGTTCGACCTTCATTTCAATTTTTTCGTTTTCATTTCTTGAGTTATAACTCGCCGATTTCGCGATTTTGTCCCTCCGGCGACGCGAGTGATGGAGAATGGACTCGACGCTGGTCTTCAAAGATTGCGCGCACATCCGGCCGACGTACATGCTCCATTCGAATCGTCCGACGTACGCGGGCGAACCAATCGTCGATCCGGCTCGTGTGGAATGGTCTGCGGTCCGAGAAACCCGTCTCAGGCCACGCCGAGCGCTGTGACGGTGGGTTTTGCTTGGGCGATTTTCCAAATGCTTTTTTAACTAGCGCCGGTGACGGCGCAGTGCAAGTTGTTACCGATTGCGCGCATGTAAAGTAGAATGATAGTGATGTACGCGGTCAGAAGATCGTAGAAATGTATTTTGAACGTTAAAACATGCCGTTGACGCGCACTGGCCGTCGTTCTCGACGCGGAACAAAGACAAGTTTCCCTAGTTTCACAAGTGTTGAGTTGCGACTCATTGTGGATAAGGACTCAGTTGCTAATGTGGCGACACGGACAAACGCGCGTCTCACGCGCTCTGAGGGATGACTATTCGCGCGAAAACTCGCGCACGCGGGAAAAAGTAGTATCATCTACCATCGTAAACATTGATGGCACAATTCGTTCAGCAGAAGCGACGATGTGTACGCGCACAAGCAACAAGCTCAAAAATACACTTTCAAAGAAGCTGGCACTTCGTCCAAGTGCACGCCTCTGGCGCGGATCTATGACAACTCAAACGACGAGTTTCACAAAAAGACATATTTTCTGCGTTCTCTGTCTGCAGTGAATTCAAGTGTATACCATTACTTCCGCTTGCGTGTGCGAGAACGCGACGACGGTAGTTGAAATCACTTCTGCTCGTCGAACACACTTCACGATGCGCCGACGCCCGTCCGATGTAGAAGGCGCAACGCGCAACGCGATACGATCACAAACACATTTGTACACGCGTTTCTCTGCCTCCGCGACACCCGACGCGCGCTCGCGCCGCGACAGCCGCGTGAAAGTGACGGGGTTGCGCGACGCGCCGAGCGAGTTCAAAAAAAGGGGCGAAACGGCACCAGATTCAGGTTTCAGTCGACAGTGTGTCATGCCGAGTCATGAACGGTGAAATTAAATATGTAAAATGATAGGAAAACATTATTGCAATGGGTCTATATATCACCACACCATTGTGAGAACAGCAAAAAAGGGATATGAAGAAGCAAACGCATCTCTGCCGACACTGACTCTGCGCCTGATGGCGATCTCACCCTAGGCGACGAGATCCATGAGGTCGCCGAAGAGCTTCGTGATGAAAAGCGCACCGCGCCGTTTTTTCTAGTACGTAAGAAAGGCAAGGAAGCTTAGCACGCCGTCAAGCAGAATCAGTCTATACGCCGCCCCGTCCTGTTGAGCTCAGTATAAGAGGTTAGTACACTCTTGTTCTTGTGGCTTTAGGACCATGGTAACCTCGCGCCTGCGAGATTGTCCCGCCAATGTTCGAGAGCTTCTTCGATACTTCTGACTTGATCACTACGTGGAATCAGTGTATCTAGCCTAATGGACTGCAAACCGAGGTACTTTCCTCGTAACGCCGCAGTGCCAAGACGAGAAGTCACATCTTCAAATTGCTGTTCAGTAGTCATTGGCAATATAAGCTGGGATGGCAATTCGCAGAACTTTGCTACTTTCAGCGCAAAGCTATATCGATCCAAGATTTCGGACCCAACACCGTGAAAAACACCGGAAGCCCCTTTCTCCACCAGTGTTTTGCTGATTCTGGCGAGATCAACGCTATACGTCGGAGCGCCAAACTGATCTGTGGGACACTTGAATGTTTTGTTGGATTTGAGTGCGTCACAAAGTTGATAGATGAAGTTCTTTCCAGCGGCGTCTGGCCCGAAAACACCGGTGGTTCGAATGATGAGCGCGCTCGGATCTGCGGTCAATACATTTTGCTCCCCTTGCAACTTGCTTTTGCCGTAAGTATTCAGAGGATTGACCTCGTCTGATTCCAGTGACGCTTTGTCAACCTTGCCATCGAACACGTAGTCCGTCGAATAGAAGACAGTCTTCGCGCCCACTCGCCTTGAATACTTTGCTATGATGCCAGGTGCGACACTATTGACTGCGTCAGATTTATGTGGTTCAAGTTCACAACCGTCGACCCATGTGAAGCCTGCACATATGTAAACCACATGAGGACGCATGAGCTTCAAAAAACTTTCGAAAATCTGAGGCGTCGATGCGATATCTTCCAATTTGAGTTGATATGAAAGCTTTTCGTCGTCTCTAGAATTGTAGGTACCAACAACGTGTTCTGTACTATGTGCGGCGGTCACAGCACGACCAAGCTGACCGTTTCCACCGATGACCAGTACACGCATGGAGGGGCGGATCTCGTCGCGGCATGGAGTGATGGCCGACCTGAGTGGTGGAGCGTGTTCGTCTTTTGTGCTCATGATGTATGCTGTCTGAGCTGCTGGCCAGAATATGTCTAATTGTTTATCAAACGCAAAGATGTCGACTTCTTCTGGTGGATTGAATACTCCTCCCTGAACATATAGCACTGTAGCTTCCTGTATGCATAAGAATCCGTGCGCGACGCCTGGTGGTATGAAGAGCTGTCTTGCGTTTTCTGCGCTGAGTCTCACAGCAGCCCACTGGCAGAAGGTGGGGCTTTCAGGTCGAAGGTCGCAAATTACGTCGTAGATTACGCCACTCACAACTGAGACAAACTTACTGTACGTTGATTTGTGAAGCCCTCTCAAAGTATCTCGCACACTGTGTGAAATCGAAATTTGTTGTACGCCCGACTGCGGTTGAATCTCCCGGGGATATTTCTCGTCCGTGCGGAAAATCTCTCGAAAATAACCTCGCTGATCGGATATGGTGGCACCCACCACAACAAAAGCGCCGTGTATATGCAACTTTCTAGCACGCGGTTCACCTTCGCGTGAGAAAAACATCAGTGCGCGTTATAGCGTGTGCCAGCAGATCGTTCCGGCGAGCGGAGTCGGGCACCTGAGATAATGACACATGATATGAAACCAGCCCGGTACTATAATGATGCGTAAGACTATATATATCCGACGAGACCTAGACCTACATGTAGACGTGGAGCGTATGAAAAAGCATGAGACAACACGCACGACATCCGACGCGACCTATAAACCCAAGGTTGCAACATCACCGAGTTAGCCGCGCGTAGTCGCTACATCGATTGAGGACGATGTGACCGACGTCAGGACGAAGTGTCGTTTACATTCGCGACAGCGGTGCTACGCGATGTTTTCTGCATGAGATGGGAAGCATCTTCCCCCGTGTTTCCTCCAAAAAAGCGCCGTCTCCTGGATACCCTTCAGGCAACAGAGTGCGAGCTACGCTCGATGTGTAACACGTCCAGGACTGGTCTGGCACGCATAGTCGGCTCATGTTGAACCGTATTAACCGTATGCCTAGGTACATAATCTACGTTGCAATTTGCTGGGTGGTGTCCACACTGAGCTTTCGACTTCTTCCTCTCGGCCTTGTGTTCACGCGTGTGTTTTCACCCGCAACCTCAGAGCATGACGACGTGTCGGCACCAACCGCAGAGCATCTCGTTTTCATCGGCGATTCGCTTACACGTTATCAGTTTTTCGCACTACTATATAAATTCAGCCACCCGGCGAACAAGTTCCAGATTACGTCGTCTGCGAGAAGGTCTTTGGGTCGTGGCAGGCTTTTTATGAAAACTCGTCAGGGCTATTTGGGCATTCATGCAGCTGTGACTGTTTCCGACCGCACTATGTGATCGAGCAGAACTTGATGTCGCCATTCACACCGATGTGTGAGAATCGCTTCTGCACGTTGGATGTTGGTGGAATAGGTAGTATTTTACTAACATACTTACAGCTCTTCGGGGAAACAGAGAGCATGCACGGCATGGTTCTGCCTAACGAAACTCATTTAGCAACGATTGATACTGTGCAGAGGGCTGGCAAATGGTCATATTTGACGGTGAGTCAGTGTATGAACGATTTCGTCTCCCGCTTATCTCCCAGACCTACACAAATTTTCATCGGAACTGGGGCATGGCCGCATGCGCGAATCATGTTTGAGCTGAAAGATACGTTGATTGCGGCGAGTCGCTTGACGAGACATGTGTACTGGAAAGAGACGCCACCATTTCAGAATTCCTTGACAGGTGGCAAGGGACTTTCTAGGCCGCAGGATATTGATGAGCGTGCGCTCGAATACTGCGCTAGCGGACTTTGCAAATACATTCCGTTTCCCGACATTTTGCCTCGAAGTCTCGTGAACGAGGATGGCAAACCTGATTATTGGGATAACTTCCACTTCAGCTCAGGACAGCTCTACAGTCTTTGGAACGCCCATATCAGCGCGCACGCTGAGGGCTCGACAGCTATGAATCGTTTGTCACGGCAACTCACCACAGGCGACGATGGAAAGGCCGCGTAGTAGCGGTCGTGTGCGTTACTTCGGGGACCGAAAAGTGAAACATGCGAAGAGAACAGTGCTCTCAGGTCAACATTCTTGGATGCGTTGCGCGCGAAACGTGATGCTGCTTCACGCAAACGAAGTGCTACCGTTGGCCCGCTATCTTATTTGTGATAGTGAGAACTAAGAGTAGAGCTTTATAACTCGGGCATAAACATTGTACTTGAAGGCCAAGTTATTAAATTGACGCTCTAAAGTGTAGAGCGCCTCGTAACTTAACGAGCCGAGTTAGGCGAAAATGACCACGAGTAACTCTTCACGTCGTCGTTACAACTCGGGTCTCGCCCGCGAGATCAAAGGGCTTCTGCCGACCGACTCCGGCTCTCGAACGTTCGCCGCACGCCCGGTCGCTCGAATCGGTCGCTGACGCATCGCGAGTGCTCGGCCTCGGGCATTGCGTCTGTCCGACGGTTTGGGTCCGTCTCACCCTCAGCCAAAAATCCCAAAGCACGCGCGCATCACGCCGCGTGGTCGTCCACGCGCGAAAGCGCCCACCGTTTGCACCGTAAACTATGAATCAGACGTTCTGAGGACGCCAGTAATCTTTTATTGGAGAAGCCTACTGAAAATGAGAGATGTTTGTTCAAAAATGGTCCCTCGAAAAGATTACTGAGATGAGACTTCCCGAAGGCGGGTTCTAGCGCGTCTTTCGCGTACATCGTAAACTGCGCGTACGAAAAGGCCAGTCGACCACGATACTCGGGGCGTGGTCCTCGTGTGATGTAATGAAACGTTAGACACGCACGCAGAATATCAGCCGAAAATGTGTTACCGCGATGGAGTCGCTTTCACACCCATCGATTCAAACATTTTGCTATCAACTTTCAGACTCTGCGTGTCTCCTATCCAACAAGTGTCTTCGGGAACGTCGGGACGCAATGTCCCTGTTTTCTGAGACGTCCCTTCTGCAGATACACCATACAAGTAACCGGTTACATCCAGCTCATCCTCCGTACCAAATTGTCCTTCGGTGAGTCGAACGAGCCAAGAACTCAAGACTGCTGACTCTGCAGCACGGACACACCACGTAGACTTGACGAAGACATGCTCAAGTAGATTCGGGCTGATTTTTCGTTCCAAGTTTCCTCTCCGCGATGCGTGTCGGTTACCGTTGCACTTATGGTGCCTGGTGTCACGCCAGTCTATACCGTGCGCATATCTCATACTAAGCGCTTCTGCCTGGCCCCCGTGGCGAAAAATGCATCGAAGCACCGAATATTCACCCAGTATGGCCGATTCATTCTTCAAACTTCGTGGCAAGAATATGTCACAATTCTTTAGCCAAAGAAGAGACTCCTCATCTACAGCGAAAAAAGTAGTTTCGATGATAGGGCCGGGCAATGGTTCCAGGTTTTCAGGGAGGCACGTGAGATAGGAGCCCACGATTTTGATCTTCTGATCTTCTACGAACGACTGCGTTAGGACATCACTGAAATGAAAACCCGACGGTGTCCATTTCGGCATGAATGGACCTCGCGATGAGCTATTTATGAAGATGAAATAAGCGTACTCGTTCGGGCGATATTTCTGCACCCAATCGATGCTTGCGCCATATGCACCCAGATCCATGCCGGCGTTTTCTCGCCATAGCACGTTCACCCAGCCGGGACGCCTGTGCCTGAGTCTTTCTAGGCTCAGCACTTTTGGTAATGTGTTTTCGCAAGGTTCACAGTAGTCGCCGTTCACGACGATGTTATAATCCACCCTGCCGAGAGGATCTGAAGTGCCGGGAGTCGCGCCAGACAGCGCAACTATGATGAAATAGTTGAGATTGTACGTATCGATCACGCCCCCGTTGCCGGAATCCGAGTACGCGTACGTTACAAACGTTCGTCTCAGAACGTCACCTCGACTCGTGAGAGTTTTGGCGGAAAGAGGCAAAAAAAGCGAGACAAGGAGTACAACAGCGCCGACTGCACTCACCAAAAGCACAACCGAAGAGCGCTTAATGCGAACGCGATCTGAACGAAATGACATTCAGCCGATTCGGAAGCCGCGCGCGAAGTGCGGTGCTATATTTTATCGAGATCGGTTTTCACTTTTGTCGAACGGGGGACGTACGCTCATAAAGAATACAGTAGGAGAACGAAGGGTCATCAACACGGGTGCAATACAATCACTTTGACTGTAGTCCTAACAGACGGAAATTCGGACATGCCCGCGAAATTGTCATTTCCCAATGTTTGGCGTCTCCGATATGGTGTGCGTTGCAAAAGAGATGGAAATACGGTTGAAATGTACGATTAAAAAATGCGCTTTTGCCTTCACGTAACGTGCGCGTTGATCAATTGGGCGGGTTTGTATTGTTCAGTTCTTTGCAAGCAAATCTGCGACCGGTGAGTAACTATATCATGATTTTGTCTTCTCTTCTTTGTCACATACGAATTCCACCAGTTGAGGGCGAAGCCGTCAATACAGGATGTGGACGAAGCGCGGAGTCGAAGTTACCCCAGAACGAAGTCAAATCCCGATCAGTGTACCACGCGACGGTTTCTGCTATTCCTTGCTCCCAAGATTTTTGCTGGACCCAGCCAAGTGCCAGCAGTTTCGAACAGTCAATAAAGTATCGCCTGTCATTAAAGGCTCTGTCAGATACCTTTACGATCGAGTCGTCGGGATCATCATTCGAATGATGATAGGACAAGTACCGTTTTTTCATAAAAGTTATGAAAATGACGTGAAAATCTTCATAACTCGGGCCCACGTTTCTTCGGAACTCGGGACTCGTCAATCCCTGAGTTAATCACAGGGGCTCGAGTTATGCCCGAGTTCTGAAAATTGACTGCTGCCTTCTAATAATAGCAAGTAAGAAGTAGGCAAATAGAAATAAGGTAGTAGCAGTGGAAAATGTCGTGAGTCTGAAGAACACATCTGGGGAAGTTGACTTGTCAACATAAAAAGAAGCTTGGATACCGGAGCGTAGCGTATGCTGCAGCACATTTCCAGAGCTTTGTTTCCCAACAACGAACAGCTCTTCCACGTAACCCATGCGCATCCAGGCAAGTTGTCTGGAGACTGTTTTGAAACCGAACTTCTCAGCAAGATCCTTTACACAGCCTTGTCGGCCACTGCCTCCCTGTGGCAGGGACCAAGCGTCTGAGATCCTAGACTCCTGATTCTGGCTAAAGAGAAATCGAACTGTTGATGAGGCATTGATACGTGTGAAGTAGCTTTCTACAGCATCGCTGCCCATCTCTGGAAAAGAGTCCACATTGACGACAATGTCACAACCATTGAAATCAAAATCAGGAAACTGTAGTGTGGGTACGAGGGTAATAGTGCCACGGAGGAATGAGGTCTGGCTCCCCTCGTATAACCTGACAGAGTCACCGAATGGTGCTTTAAGAAGCAGGTGCTGGCTGAGCAACCCAGCATCGATATCAATGAGGGTGTAAGAAGATGCAGCCTCAAGATCAAGAAGTTTACTGTAGTATGCAACATAGCCCATTCCGCCGCCTATTTCACAGACATTACCACCACCGATACCGGAGAGGATGTGTGACAGTTTCCAAGCGATGTAAATACCAGAAAAATGCCGTGGTCCAATCACTCCCATGTCTTCGAAATTGAGGCCGATAGTCCCCCCACCGATTGCTGGAGCTGTCAAGTTGATGCCCAAAATAGTCTGCAACTGCGCCATTTGGGAACGAATATCTTGGCAGGCATTCCAACCATACCCGTGATGCTCTGGGCTGTATACGTGACGAACCCCAGTGGACTCAAGTAGACGCATAAATGAATCAAAAATATAGAAAACGCCGTCATCACTCACCGAGACCCCGTTTTGTAAGCAATCGGGATCATCGGTTGCATGAAACCAGCTGAAACCAAACACAATCTTGGTAGTGAGGTAAACATCCAGCACTTCTCGGAATTCGGTGATATTTCCTCTACAAATTTTAAGATATGAATTGTCATCGTACATCGCGGTCGTCTGCTGGTCCCACCACTTCGGATCCTCGTTATGTTTGTCATGTTCTTTATTTGTGTTCAAACTTTTGCACAGAAGCTGCTGTGCGTGACGAATTTTTTCCAAGTGAGTCGTGTCTAACCCAAACCGGTGCGTGTCGTGACATGATAAGAGGTTTCGAGCTTTGTCGGCGTTGAAGACACAAGGTCGGCACCGCGCGGCTGGACCTGTTTGTGGACACGTCGTAAGCTGGTGTGGAGCTGGCGCGTCACACACAGGACTAGAGCTTGCTCCAGATGCGACTGATAGTACGAAGAGATACTTTAGAAGCTGGGTGACTTTCGTCATCTAGCGGACTTGTATCGCTCGTCGAGTTGAATTTGATGCTCGCGAACGAGCAACGCCGGGTGATTTCGGGAGGCGTGGAGTGCAAGAAAGCAACGTTGTGTTTCTTCGCGAAGGTTCACGAGAGATGAGCATAACGTCACTGTAAACAGTTACGGTGTAAATTTACATAAACTGACGCGTAAATTTACACAATCTCTCTACTTAGTCATATAAAAGGTCTGTCACCACGAGTGCGCATTACGAACGTGCAAATTCACAAATCCACCAGTACACATGACCTCGGCTTTCCTTACGTTGAGGTGGGTGTGGGTTCGGAAGATGGAAACGTGCGCGAAACACATATTCCCTTGGAATTTGATGTAGAATTACATAACGTCGCTTCCAGGTGTTTTATTGGCGTCCTGTGGCGCCGCGCGCGGCCGTCGTACACTCGCTCGCTCGCTCGACGGCGAGCGCGATCGACCGATTTGAGACGTGCATTCGTAAGAGGCACTACTTCTCTGAGTCGAAATTTCGTCAATATGATTCCATGTTCCTCTGGACGATCCTCGCACCATCGTGTCACTGTAGACATACATGTCTACAGTGCAAGCCTATTTTTGAACCTGTTGGATAGCTCTATTGTTCAAGATCTTTCAAGCACTCTATAAGTTAGGAGCGGGCGCGTCTTGCACAAGGCAAGGCGGCCAAATGTGCCTGCTATTTCGTACTCTATAAGGCTGAAAAACAGATTGCTAAAATTCTAAAATTTGGGCCGATTTTAGAGAATTTTTTAGAGTTTTGGAGATTTTCCGACGCTATAATCGAATTATA
>Ga0255743_10001941_pt1 | contig 17348 bp, 17 predicted proteins | sample 101ome_19_FD_179950 | JGI IMG/M metagenome (GOLD analysis project Ga0255743, IMG submission 179950) | Coastal salt marsh microbial communities from the Groves Creek Marsh, Skidaway Island, Georgia - 101405AT metaG (version 2) | ecosystem: Environmental > Aquatic > Marine > Intertidal zone >... | reverse complement strand
TTCGGGGTCTTCAGGCATCTTGGAGCGGCCCGGTAGGGGTGTGGGCGCACGCAGCCCGCATGGTCGACGGCGCGATCATCCACGATGGCGCGATCAGCCCAGCGGAGTATGCCGCCTACGTCCCGGTGTGGCAGGACGCGGGCGCCACGATGATCGGTGGATGCTGCGGGATCGGCCCGTCGCACATCGCCGAGCTCGCACCGCTCCTCGCCGCTGACTCCTGAGGTTTGGCACCGCCCGGCCGCGGGCGCAGCGGTGAGGCGGTGAGATCAGATCTCGGTGAGGTCGAAGTACTCCACCTCGAGCGGAGACTCGAGCATCTCTTCGAGCATCTCTCCGAGTCCGTTGGCGAGACGCCATCCGACGTAGGCCTGATGGTGCTCAACTGAGTCCCACTTCTCGTAGAGCAGAACCGTGCTCGAATCCGGGGAGCTCAAGGTCTCGATGAGTTGGCAGCCTTCGTACGCCCTCGTCTTCACGAGGCCGTCTTCACCAGCGAGCCAATCAAGCCAGTCTTGCTTCTTGTCTTCCTGGCACCTGAATGTGGCGATAGCGATGATCATGTCGGGTCCTCCGTAGTTTGCGCTCTCGACACACAGTCGCATGCCGGCCAGCGTCGACCGTACTCGTTGGCGGGGTTGGGCGCCGTTGCTGCTTGCCCGGCGTGATCGCGGCCTGTGGACCTCCGAACGATCGCAACCGCAGGGATTGGGACGAAGTACGTTCCTGATTGGCAGATCGCCACAAGAAGGGACGTCCAGTGGACCAACAAAAGACCCTCGACATGGTGCGCACTCGCGCAGCAGACATCCGAATGATCGTGATGTCCTTCACCATTTCCCACGCAGCCTTGCTGATCGTTTTGGGTTTCGGTGGCGACGGGCTCTCGGACTCAGGAATTCAGCTCTCGCTCGCAACGTTCATCGTGCTCGGCTCGGTCTGGTGCCTTGCCTTCATGGACGACGGCATGCAGGACATGATGGCGGGGCTCAGCGATCTCGATGGATTCGAGACCAGCGCAATGGGGCAGCGGCTGGCGAAGCAGCCGATCGTGATCTTTCGAGTCGTGAACGTCGTCTTCGTCGGCCTGATCGTGGCCGCCGAATTGATGGCCATCTACTAGCGAGCCCCGGGCACGCCAGCCACCTTCGACCCAGGTCAGCGCGGGCGGAGGTGGCGGCGGATGGCCCACGCCATCACGAACTGCAGCGGCAGGCGAAGAAGATTCACGGGCCGTGCTGCTTTGACCCCCTCGACCCGCTCCATGCGGCCGTCTTCGCCTGGTTTCACGATGACGTCGTTGATCGCCATGTCGATATTGGCCGGGTAGACCGCAGCCGTCAGCAGGAGGAGTCCGCGGGCTGCCAACGGGCGCGTCCGACGCGGGACCATGCCGAGGCCGAAGACGATCTCTGCAGCTCCGGACGCCTGGTTTGCAAACCTCGGGCTCGGGAACCAGCGAGGCACGATTGCCTCGAAGAAGTCCGGTCGCGCGAAGTGCATTACGCCGGCGCCGGTAAAGAACGCTCCGACTGCGTAGGCGGAAAGATCAGAGGGTGGGGGCGTGGGGCTCATCACCCTCTGACGCTACTGCTCGTTGGATTGAGGGCAGGTGAGTCAGCCAACTCAGCGCCTCTCTGCCTCCGCTCGCCTCGATAAAGGTCACGCGGGCAGCAGTCGTGTAGACCGTCGTGATGCGCTTTCGCCCCGTGACCCGGTCCATCATCGCTCTGATCACCTCGCTGGGGTTGGTTGCCTGTGGGGGAGCGACGGAGGATGCCCAGCCCTTTGACCGGTCGGCGGACGAGTCCGCTGTGGATCAGGGGCAGGAGGCCGAGTCGGAGGAGGACCCCTCCGATGCCGCTGGCGAGGACGATGATGCGAGCCGCCCGGCCGAGGGTGACCTTGTTGCGGAGGACGGCTCCTGGACGGTTCTCGTCTACCTCATGGGGGACAACGATCTCGAGCAGTATGCCGTCGGCGACGTGTTCGAAATGGCCGAAGCCGGCTCGAACGAGAACGTGAACATCGTGACCCTCGTCGACCGTCATCCTGGCTACTCGGACGACGAGATCGGTCCGCTCGGCAACTTCGAGGGCACCTCGCTGGTCCATGTGGGCCGAGAAGAGGTCATCACGGCTTCCGATACCGGCGAGCTGAACCTCGGTGATCCGGAGACCCTCAAGGACTTCCTGGTCACCGGTGTCACGGAGTTCCCTGCGGACCGCTACGCCCTGATCCTGTGGGATCACGGCGGCGGATGGACCGGTATGGGCCCCGATGACACCGATGGCGAGGACATCCTCACCCTCCCCGAGATTCGCTCGGGGGTGGCCGATGGTCTCGCCGAGGTCGGTCTGGACTCGATCGACCTCCTTGGTTTCGACGCCTGCCTCATGGCGACGTTCGAGGTCGCGGCCCAGGTGCAGGATCTTGCTGATGTCATGGTCGCCTCCGAGGAACTCGAGCCCGGACACGGTTGGGATTTTGCCTCCCTCGAGATTCTCCGTGACCGCCGCGATGTCAGTGCCGCAGGTCTTGCCGTGGAGCTCATCGACACCTACGCCGCGCAGGCCGACGAGGCGGGGACCGGCATCAACATCACGCTGTCGGCGCTTGATCTCACCGCGATCGTCGAACTGGAGGAGGCGCTCGACGATCTGGCAGAAGTCCTCGCTGAGGGGGATCCCTCCGTGATCGCCGCGTTCGCTGCGGCACGCCAGGCGGCTCTTGCGTTCGGCGCGAACCCGGATCCGTCCCTCGCCACCAACCTCCTGGATCTCGGCTCGCTGATGGAGGAGTTTCTGATGATGGGCACCCCCGTGAGGCCCGAGATCGAGGCGGTGCTCACAGCGCTCCAGGCGGCCGTGATCCACGAGATCAGCGGGCCTGCGACGCGCCGCGCCACCGGTGTGAGCGTCTACTTCCCGCCGAGCGCCGACTACGTCGATGATGAGTACGTCAACCTTGGCGAGGTGCCGGGCTGGTTCGGAGTTCTCGAGGCGTTTTTCTTCGCAGGCGACAACCTGAGTGAGGCGAGTAAGGCCTCGTTCACCGAGGACGACGCGCTTGAGTTCTTCTTTGACGACGAGGGTTTGACCGTTTACGGCACGGTCGACGTCGGCTCAAGCAATTCGGTCGTCGCTGCCGAGATCGTGTATGGCGTCGTCGACGACAGCGATGGCTCCGTCATCTTCATCGGCGAGGAGCCGGCCTCGTTTGAGGCCCTCGACGACGGATCAGGTGAGGTCGCTGCCTTCTACGACCTGACCGCACTGACCCTGTCCGATGGCATCGATACCGACTTCGCGTATCTCGATATGGAAATCGATTACGAGAGCGGGCTCTGGTTCCTCGACGTGCCCCTTTGGTACGTGCCGCCGGAGGAGTTCGACACCGACGACCCGCCTCACGACGTCATCCTCGGGCTCACGTTGAACCCCGACGGCGACCTGCTGAGCGAGGTGTACTACGAGATCAATGCCGAGGGGATGATCGGGGAGTTGACGGCTGATCCGGACGGCCTGATCTACCCCGTGGTGCTGAATCAGTACGCCGATGGCTCACGTGAATGGCTCACTCTCAGCGAGGTGGGCCTCTACGCGGACCTCCCGTTCCTCCAGTACGACCTGGTGCCGCTCGAGTCGGGAACGGAACTCTTCGTGGAATTGGTCGTCTACGACTACTCGGGCGATTCCGCATCGCAGACCGGGGTCGTCACCCTTCCCTGATGCTTCGTTCCTGGCAGTCCGAGCCGTGCAGAGCTAGGTCGTGCGGCCGTGGCGATGAAACGAGTAGTGGCAGGTCTGGTTTTCGCAGTGGCGTTGACGGGCTGTGGTGCGAGTATCGACTCGGCGAAAACCGAGTCTCAGGTCGAGAGTTGGGCAGAAGACATCGTAGATGAACCGGTCTCTGTTGACTGCGGCGACGAGAACATCCCAGACGAAGTCGACTCCACGTTCGAATGCGACCTCACCGACAGTACCGGCAGCTATAACGTGACAGTCACGATCCTCGAGGACACCATCCGATGGGAAGTCCCCGGCTGGCCATAATCGGGGAGCGCGGTCGATTCTGACCGGAAGTCAAAAGAGCCATCTCGGCTCTAGTTATCCCGCTTCGGTGCAGTTCTTCCCCTCACCCGAAGTGGGTGGATCATCGAAACTGGACAGTGAGAATTCGGTCACGTTGATCATGATTGGTCCGTTCCAGTACACGACGACGGGGTAGACGTGCTGCTCTCTTGTTGCATCAAAGTACGGGCGCAACTGAGGGTTGCCGTGAGTAAAGCCGGCCATCGCCTGGATCCAGCCGGCTAGTTGGCGGAAGGTGTCAACCTCGGCGTTCCCCGGATCGAAATCGCGTTTCCAGAGTTCCTCTTGGTGGCAGCATTCCCGCTCACGAACGTCATTGGCTTTCGCGTAATGCCAGTTGATTGACGGATCAAAAACAGTCTCGATGCTGTACCGGATGACATCGGACACCGTGTTGTTGTGTAGCCCTCCGCCGAGTCCGTAAGCATCGACATTCGTGAAGTGGGTCAACAGGAACGCAAGCGGATCGAGGCTCGTCTGTCCTTGCATGAGGTAGCCCGGTGCTGCACCGCTCCGAAAGGCGTCGACCGTGCCCCCTTCGGGCGTTGTGTGGGAAGCCGTGTGCTCCAGCACGGTGATCGCCTCGTTGACGAGGTCGTCAGCGTGAAGCGTTAGGCCGAGAAGTGCGAGCGATAGCCCCTTCTCGGCGCCGTAGTTGCCGCAGCTATCGGTGATGTAGCCGTCGTAGGCCGGGGCAATACGAATGTCTGGGGGGCAATGGAAATAATCAGCCGATATTGGGACCGCGCTCAGTGTTTCGTGCGCGTTGAATGTGGAAAGAACCGATGCGTCCAGTTCTTCCGAAGTGCCGTACCAGTCCGAATACAGGCCGTAGAACGCCCAAACAGTTTCGAGGGACTTGTCGCGATACAGCCCGGCCCAGGAGACGTCAGAGCTAAAGCTGGTCGTCCACCGCCGTTGGGGTGCGTCGACAAGAAAGGGAATCAGTTCTTCGAAGAAGAGCGACAGGAGCGGGCCGTCGCGTTGGCCCCTGACCATCTCGAGATGCATCCACTGACGCATGTCCATCAGGCAACGCCGAACCGTGGTCGCGGTCTCCTCCACAATGAATGGCTCGTTCACCAAGAAAGCGGCTCGGCAGTCATCAAGTGACGGCGGAGGAAAATGGAAATCAAGGTCGAATCGGTCGGCGTAGACGGGTGCGTACGCCTGCCACTCGGCCACGAGAAAACTCTCTCGGTCGAAGGAGTAGTGAATGGAGCGGTCATAGTTCACCGACCCATTGGAGTTTCGTGAGTGCTCGAACCTTGCCGGGTTAGATGTCTCTGCAGCCTCACACCCATTGAAGACGGAGAGAGCACAGACGACGACTGCCGCGAGCGACTTAAGCAAGGCCATGTCAAGAGGCCGATCGACAGAAGCTCACAACTGCAACAACGATAACGGTGATAGCTGAGACCAAGACACGGCTGGCACCCTCGCCTTCATCGGGTAGCCGCCGGCTCAGCTCGAGGCTGTCGAGGTAGGACCGGCAGAAACCGGGCCGATTTCTACGAGAGAAACCGCCGAATTCTACTAATCCCCCTGAGTGGGGGAATAGTAGAAATCCGTTTGGCATGTTGTGGCGCGGAAGTTGGCGACGCAGGTCGATCGGTGAGCACACCGGTCTGCTGGCTTGATCACACGCCTCAGTGAATCCCCTCAGAAGGTAGGGCGAGGCTCAGCGGCGTTCCGGTAGCGCTGGAAGGGTCAGGCCTGGCATGGTCCGGGTCGAGCACTGGCACAGCTGACGTACCGGGATTCTTGTCGGATTTGTGTGACAAGCGTCACCACGTCTCTTGTTGACAAACTTCAATGTTGAACAAATACTGGCGAAGGTATTTCAAGTTTGAACTAATGAAAGCGAGTCCCCGATGAGCACCATCGAATCCCCCACCCTCACCGCTGGCACCTGGGCCATTGAGCCAATGCACAGTGAGTGCGGCTTCACCGTCCGCCACCTCGGTATGTCCAAAGTCCGTGGCCGGTTCAACACCTTCTCGGGTTCGGCCACGATCAACGACGACCTGACCGCCGCTTCCGTCGAAGCCATCATCGACCTCAGCTCGGTCGACACCAACAACCCCGATCGGGACGGGCACCTGACCAGCGGCGACTTCTTCAACGCAGAGACCCACCCCCAGATGACGTTCGTGTCGACATCGGCGACCGAGGACAAACTCGTCGGTCAGCTCACGATTAACGGAACCACCAATACGGTTGAACTCGACGTCGACTACCACGGTGTTGCCATTGATAACTTCGACATGACGCGTGCCGGCTTCTCGGCAACCGGCACAATCAGGCGCAGCGACTTCGGCATCAATTTCAACGCACCGTTGGGCATGGACGGAATGCTGATCAGCGACAAGGTCGCTATCGAGCTCGAGATCCAACTCGTCCCCGCTGGGTGACACCACCGCCGTCGTCTCGGCAAGCGGCTCTCGTTGTGGGACCGGCAGAAACCGGGCCGATTTCTACTAAAGAAATCGCCGAATTCTACTAATCCCCCTCAGTGGGGGATTCGTAGAAATCGTTTGGCCTGTTGTGGTGCGGATGTTGGGGGTGTGGTCAGCCGGTTGATCACACCGGTTTGGCAAGATGATCACACGCCTGAGTGGTCATCTTGAGAAGGTGAACAAGCTCAGTACGAGACGCGCCTGGTGTGGTCGCGGGGGTGCCGGTCCGCTGAGGCAAGTGGACACCCGGCGCTCATGCGTCGTCCCTGGTGAACGCGACGATCAACTCGCGCGCGTTAATGCGCCAACCGTGCTCCGTGCGGACAAACTCGTCGCGGTATTCTCCGACCATCGCGGGTCCACTCATTCCCACCGGTCCCTCATGTTCGGGGTCGCTCTCGCGGCGGTACAGGCTGAGATAGACCACGCCGGTGGCCCGGTCCTCGTCGATCACGTCGCACACGAACGTCGAGCACACATGGCGCGAGCGGAGATCGCGACGCGCCTGCCGATGGTTCATCACGGCACTGAGTTCGTCGCGACCCACCAACCGAGTGCCAGGACTCGCCCAGACACCATCGTCGGTGAAGAGCTCAGGCACCCGGCCCGCTTCGCCGCCGTCGACGAGATGGCAATAGCGCATCACGAGTCGCTCGCACTCGTGCTCGATCATCATCCGCTGGTCGTCATCCATGTCGCAGCATCCTCGTCTCGTTCAGATGGTCTTCGTGTGGACGAGCACCTCGCAACCGGTGCCGTCCAATACTGCGTCGACCCGATCTCGGTCGACAGTGGCCAGCGCGTTGTAGGCGTCGCGGATCCACTGGACGCACTTTCCCTGATACCCGAAGGCTCCCTGCCGGAAGGTGACGTCGTCGATCTCACAGACCACCTCGTCAGCGCCGTTCGCGAGCGCCTCGGCGTTGGCGACCATGAACGGCACATACGTCCGCCCTGCCTCAGCAAAGAACGCTCTCGTCGTGTCTGCGATCCCATCGGCCACGTCCCACCCGGCCGCTTCGTCCTCGACTCGCCACCAGGACAGGTCGTCCATCCACTGAACCCACATGAGCGCACGCGGCGCCTGGTCAAGCCCCACTCCTGTCGGCGTCGGATCCCACCACAGCATCGGCAGGAGCTGGCCGAAGACCGCGAAGTCGCTACGTCCTGGGCGGTCACCGAAGAAGAAGTCCTGGTGGGCGAGGTGGGCCTGGAGAAGGTCAAGCGTTCGCTCGTACGACGCCTCGATCACCGGGGCATTGTTGTCGGACGAGCCGATCAACCCTCGCCGCGAGACCTGTCGAGTGACGAACATCTCGTGCGCCTTCGCTGCATGCTCGTCGGGGAGCTGGAGTCCGCGGTCAAGCGGCAGGATGCGACCCGACTTCTGCGCGTCGATGTCGTTGGCCCACCGCCAGTGATACATCATCTTCGAGACCCACTCGTCACCGAAGTCCTCCAGCAGGAAGTCGAGAAACGCCGTCGCCGGGTCGGCCGGCACCACGCTGCGGCCAGCGAACGCCTCCTCGAGCACCGAGATCTCCGGCGAAGAGTCCACCATCAGATCGCGGTAAGCGCCGTCATCGTCGCGCCACGCCAGGATTGGGATGATCGGCACCGGCGGATCGGGCAGATCGTCCCAACGAGACCCACGGATGACCCAGTCGTGCGGGATCCGGCGGTAGCGCAGCACGGCACGCATCTTGCGGCTGAACGGCGAGCTGTGCGAACCGCAGAGGACGAGCGTCTCAGTCATCAAAGCCACGGTAGGTCGCGATCTCCGCAACGGAGCGACGCTCGGACACGACGTCGTTCGCCGCGAAGTCCTCCAACGGATACCCCATGGCGACGGTGATCACGATCATCTGATCGTCGGGGATCGACGCCTCTTCCCGCACCACGGACGACTGCATGATGCCTTGACCGTTGATCACGGCGCCGACACCCCGGTCCCACGCCGCCAACACCATGGCGTGCACGAACTGGCCGAGGTCGAAGTACGACTCGGTCATGTCCTCGACCGCGCGGTCGATGCAGCCGATGACCGACACGGGCGCGTCGAACTGCCGGAACCCACGCATCGTCCAGTCCTGGCGCTGCGCCTTGTCGTCCCAACCGATGCCGGCCGCCTCGAAGAGTTGCGCAGCGACCCGCTTCTGGCGCTCACGGTGCCGGCCCTCGTAGCGGCCGTGGCCCCGAATCTCCCGGTCGGGCTTCCCGGTCGCCAGCATTCGCTCGGTGTTTCCGGTACGGATGCGATCCAACACGTTGCCGGTCACGACGTGCACATGCCAGGGCTGTGTGTTCATCGACGACGGGCTCTGGGCCGCGACCTCGATGATCTCGTCGAGCACCTCCCGCGGGACCGGATCGGGCTTGTAGCCACGAATGCTCCGCCGTTCGAAGACCAACTGCTGGAACTCCACGCCGACGTCTCCTCTTCAGACCGGGACGCCGCCGGCCACGACCGCGCGCAGCAGCGCTCGCCGCTCGGAATAGTCGCGGATCGGATAGTGCATGACGGAGCGGTTGTCCCAGATCACGAGGTCACCAACTTCCCACTGGTGCCGGTAGGTGAACTCTGGACGCGTGCCGTGTTGCACGGCGCGCAGGATGACTTCGCGGCTGGCGGCCTCGTCCAGCCCTTCGATCTCGGTGGTGAAGGCCGGGTTCACGTACAGCGCCTTTCGGCCCGTCTCGTCGTGAGTCCGGATCGCGGGCTGCAACGTGACCGGCATGTTGGGCCCGAAGTTCTTGCCGGAGTTCCACGCCTTCGCCCCGTCGAGCTGCGAGCGCAGATCCTCGGGGAGCGTCTCGTAGGCCAGGTGCTGATTGGCGAAGATCGTCCCGCCGCCCTCGGAAGGAAGTACGTGAGCCTGGAGCATCGTGATGATCGGCGGGGTCTCGTGCCAGGTCATGTCGGAGTGCCACTGGCCGAGCCGATCATCACCCTCGCCCTCGGAGAAGATGACCTGAACATACGGCGTCTCCTCAACGCGTGACGCCGGGTGCTCGAGCAGATCGCCCCACGCCCGAGCGAATTGCTCGAGCTCATCGGCCTCGAGAACCTCGCCCGGAATGACGAGCACGTGGTACTCGTGCAGCAGCGGCACGAGCAGCTCTCGGACCTCTTCCGGGGTCATCGCGCGCAGGTCGAGGCCTTCGACTCGAGCCCCGAGGTTGGGCCCGGCCTTGGTGGTGGTCATCTGGGTCATGCGTTCCTCACCGTTTGCTCCGTCGTGTTCGACCGTACCAAACAATTTACATACAGTGCGAAACTAGATGTCCGGAGCGATCTGGCCGGCGAAGGCGGCGTCGCTGCGCCTCGCTGCCATCTGGGTCAGCTCAGCACCCCGCCCGAAGTTGAAGCGCCGGTTCTATTTTCATAGTCTCCGAAAGAATCAAGCCCCGACGGGCCGACGGAGGATGGTCCTGATGGCCGAACAAGAGTCAGCAACCAAGCGGCCGGCCAGCGTGCTGGTCACCGACGGCGTGTGGGTCCTGGCTGCGCAGGGCAACGCTTTGGCGATCGAGACCGACGAGGGCGTCGTGCTCGTCGACACCGGACGGGGCGGGAAGATGACCGAGAGGATGATCGCCGAACTGCGCACCCACACCGACGCTCCGGTTTCAGCGATCTGCTACTCCCACGGCCACGTCGGCTACAACGCCGGCCTCCCCCAGTGGGTCGACCACAACGCGGCGCGAGGCGATGCACCGCCGCGCATCATCGCCCACCGCAACCTGCCGGCCCGCTACGCCCGCTATCGCGAGACCGAGGGCTACCAGGCGATCCTCAACGAGATGCAGTTCCCCGGAATCGGCGCCCTGTTCGACCCGCTCAAGATCGATCCGACCGAGACGTTCGACGACCACCTGGTCCTGTCCGAATCCCCGCAGGTAGAGCTGCTCTGGACCCCGTCGGAGACCGACGACGCCATCTCGGTGTGGCTCCCCGAGACCCGCACGCTCTACACCGGTCCGGCGGTGCCGGCCGACTTCATCCCCAACGTCGGCACCCCGCAGCGCTCCCTTCGTCTCACCAGTCGATGGGCCGACACCCTCGAACGACTGATCGAACTACGCCCCGAGATCCTGATCATCGAGTTCGGCCGGCATGTGACGGGAGCCGACCTCATCCACGAACGGCTGACCACCACCGTCAACGCCCTCCGTTGGCTGCGACACGAGGTCGTCGAACGACTCAACCGCGGCCTCGGCGAGCGCGACATCCTCGCCGATCTCGACTACCCCGACGACGTCTTCGGCCACCCGTGGCTCAGCTGGGCGTACGGCAGCCCCGAGTACATCGTGCGCGACATTGTCCGTGAGGAGAGCGGATGGTGGGATCGGAACCCGACGACCCTCCACCCGTCGCCGCCGGCCGACGTCGCTCGAGCGACCTTCGATGCCATCGCCGATCCTGACACGGTGATCGAGCGAGCAGAGGCCCTGGCCGCCGAGGGCGACCCCCAGCTGGCCATGCACGTGATCGATCTCGTCGCACTGGGGCCCGACGACGAACCGGCGGTGATACGAGCGCGCTCGGTCAAGTCCGACCTGTGTCGAGCCCGGTCGAAGCAGATCGACCCTCGCCCGAGCAAGGGCCTCTACAAGTCGAGCGGCATCCGGCTCAAGCAGGGAATCATCTCGTGGGAGGGTGTGACCGAATGAGCCCCGAGCGCAAACCGAACCTGCTGTTCCTCTACGCCGATCAGCACCGCGCCGACGTGATGGGTTGCGCCGGCAACGACGTCGTGGTCACGCCGCATCTCGATCGCCTCGCGGCCGAAGGCGTGCGGTTCGACCAAGCCTGGACCGAAAGTCCCGTGTGCCAGCCGGCGCGCGCTTCGTTGCTGACCGGCCGGTTCCCGAGCGATCACGGCGTCCTCGGCAACTTCGCCGGCAACTGCCAGCCTGAATGGGACACCTTCCCGCGTCGACTGCAGCAGGCGGGCTACACGACCGCCTCGATCGGCAAGACCCATTTCGACGCCTGGCCGATGGGCGCCGAGCCTGGCACGCCACCGCCAACCGACGAGTGGATCGGCAGCTTCGGCTTCGATCATGTGGTCGAGGAGTTCGACAAGTACGTCCACCTCTTCGACGTCGACACGCCCTACATGACGTTCCTGCGCGAGCACGACGCCCTCGTGCCGTACCAGCAGGTGATCCGCGACAACTTCCGCGGTGGCGACAAGCACTGGAACGCAGTCACCTCCCCCCTGCCCCAGGAACTCGACCTCACCAGCTTCCTCGCCGACGAGGCCGAGCGCTGGCTCGCAAGCCGACCCGCCGACCAGCCCTGGTTCCTGCAGCTTTCCTTCGTGCAGCCGCACGTACCCCTGATCGGCGACCCGATCTGGGCCGAGCACTACGCCGACGCGATGATCGAGCGCACGGCTCGGGCCGAGCCGGTCACGACCACCGAAGCGTGGGGGAAGCAGCTGCTCCTCTGCCGTACGCACTCGCACAGCGACCTGTTGACCGACGAGTTCGTGCTCGCGGGTGCCCGGCAGTACTACGCCATGGTGTCGCTCATCGACCAGCGCATCGGCGCGATCCTCGCTCTGCTCGAGGAGAGCGACCAACTCGACAACACGTGGGTCGTGTACAGCTCCGACCACGGCGAGATGCTCGGCGACCATGGCTTGATGGCCAAGATGAACTTCTACCGGTCGTCGGTGCGGGTGCCGCTCATCGTGCGGCCTCCCGGCGCAGCAGCCGACCGCGCCGGCCACGTCGAGCCGACTCCGGTCCAGGCCTTCGACGTCGCAGCCACGCTGCTCGACGCTGGCGATGCCGACCCGCTCGACGGAGCTGCCGCACGGTCGCTGCTGCCGTTCGTCACGGGCGACGGCGGCGATCCCCGAAACCACGCGATCAGCATGATTCGCATGCGACCCGGTGCGCCGACCTGGCACGCGATCACCGATGGACGCTGGCGCCTGACAATCAACGCCGACGACGGCCAGCCGAGCGAGCTGTTCGATCTCGCGTCAGATCCCGACGAGGCGACCAACCTCTACGACCACCCGAGCACCGTCGAGCCGATGAAGGCGTTGAGCACCACGCTGACGGCTACCGTCGGCAACCATGACAGCAAAGGCTGAGGACGGACGGGTCGCGCGGGGCCTCCGCACCCGCGAGGCGGTCATCGACACGATGCTCGAGCTGAACGCCGAGGGCAACCTCACGCCCACCATCGAACAGATCGCGGAGCGCGTCGGCCGCACGACCCGCGCGATCTACCAGCACTTCCAGGACAAGGAAGCCCTTGCCGTCGCCATGGCCGAGCGGCAGCTCCGCACGCACGGCGAACTGTTCCGTGCCCGCCCAGTCGAAGGCGACCTCCCGCAACGGATCAGCGGGATCGCTGACCATCGAGCTGCGCTGTTCGAGGCGGTGGCGCCGGCTCGGCGCGCCGCACTTGTTCGACTCCACGCCTCCCCCGAGCTCCAACGACAGCAGACCGAAGTCGCCGCCCACTTGCGAGACCAACTCGCCACGACCTTCGAGCCCGAGCTCGGCGCCCTCGACGTCGATACGGCGGCTGACACCCTAGAGCTGCTCGACCTCCACACCAGCTGGGACACGTGGGAACGACTGCGGACTTGGCAGGGCCTCTCGGCCGACCGGGCCAAGCAGCTCGTCTCGGGCCTCATCACGCAGGCGCTCTCTCCTTAGATCTTCGTGGTTCGCCACCTGACCGACCGCGGCTATTTTCATAGCGTGCGAAAGTAGTTGAACGTCGGTTTCGAGGGGGACCTCAGAAGCGCCGATGCGAAGCCAGCGAAACCGGCACAATTTCTACTAGAGAAACCGCCGAATTCTACTAATCCCCCTGATGTCGACGAACAGTTGCTGCGCCCCGCCCAGCCGGAGGCGAAGCCGAGGGGTATGGCCGACGAGGAGCGGGCGGCGCTGGAGCGGGTGGCGCTAGAGCGCGCGGTCGGAATCGCCTCGAGGAACGAAGCTGGAGAAAGTGGACCTGTGACACGCGGCTAGCCGGCGGTGATCGCTCTCCGCCTCACCAGGGGCGCGTCTGTCCGATGACTGTGTCGGCTGCCCGTTCGCCCGAGGTCATGGCCCCCTCCACCGACGACAGGTAGGTGCCTTGGGTGCAGGTGTCGCCGGCGAAGAGCAGGCGGCCGTGGTGGCATGGTTCACCGAGCAGGCGGTAGTCGCCGGGGGCGGTGCGGGGGGTGGGATAGGAGTAGACGCCCCGTGAGAAGGGGTCGGTGCTCCATGCCGACACTGCGGTTGCGCTCGGTGGTTGGTAGGTGGCGGGGAACATGCGCCGGAGGGTGGCGAGGGTTGCCTCGATGGCAGTACCGGGGTCGCGGGCGGCCTGCTCGGCCGGGTGGGCGGCACAGATCGCCACCAGGCAGGCGGCCGAGGGCGCGCCGGGCGACGCGCCGGCGGTGTCGCTCACGTCGATGAACACCGACGTCGGGGTGATCGGGTCGGGCACGCTCACGAAGTGCAGCGAGCGGGAGGCGTTCCGTCGCCAGAACGGGCTGGGAAAGGTGAGGGCGATCTTTTCGACCTGGCCGACCCCCATCCGATCGATCACGCCCTGCTTGGCATCCGGGAGCGGGGGGTCGAAGGTGATGGCCTCGGCCTTGAGGACCCCGATGGGCACGGTGACGATCGCGTGGGAGCCCTCGAAGGTTGCTCCGCCGCTGGTCTCGACGGCGACGGCGGGGGTGCGGTCGGTGGGGTCGCTGCAGCGGATGGCGGTGACCTCGTGTTCGAGGAAGATGCGCTCCTGGTCGAGTGGCTCGGCCAGGGCGTCGACCAGGTGGCGGTATCCGCCGGTCACCATGACCGAGGTCTTTTCCTCGTAGCGGAGGTATTCCCATGGCCCGTCGCTGAAGGCGTTGGGGTGGGTGCGGCCGACCGGGCCACCGTCGAGGAGCTCGGTGGTGGCCTTCAACAGGTATTCGTCCTCGCGGCGGGGGGTGTCGCCGAGAGCGGTGTCGATCCGTTCGCCGAGGTCGGTGAACTCGCTCGTCGGCGTTGCGAGGCGGTGGCTGCGCCAGCCGAGCCGGCCCATGGCGAGGAGGGTGCGGATCCGGCCTAGCCACCGGTCGGTCCGCTCGTCGTAGATTCGGACGTTCGTCAGCCGTGGCCACGTCGCTTCGACACCGGCGCCGGCCGCGGCGAGCAGGTGGTAGGCGCGGTTCGTCTCGTGGTCGTCGATCCAGGCCGCACCCATGTCGACCCAGGCGGTGTCGGAGCCGTCGACGTCGATGGTGTGGATGCGGCCGCCGAGTCGATTCCTGCCCTCCACGACGATTGCGTCGATGCCGGCCTGGTGCAGTCGACCGGCGGCGGTGAGGCCGGCGACCCCGCCGCCGATGATTACGACCGGGCCGGGGTGGTCGTGTCCCATGTCAGATCGTCGCGCCGATCGCGGCTAAGCCGGCGAGCGTGGTGCCAGCGCCGAGCAGGGCTCGGTAGACGGTCGGGTGGGGAGGCAACAAGGATGGCCAGACCGCGGTGAGGGCGAGGACCAGGGCGGCCACGATGGCGATCGTGACCCCGAAGGCGCCGCCGAGGCCGGCTCCGACGCTGACGGCAACCACGGAGACGGCCAGCGCGGCAAGACCGATGCGGCCCCAACGAGGCACTTGGGGGAAGACGATCTCGTCCGACTGGGGTGGGACTCGGGTGCTGCCGAGGGCGCGGGCTGCCCGGAACCCGCTGAGGGCGGCGCCGGCCAGGAACGAGACGCGGTGGGTGTAGTCGCCGCAGAGATGGATGTTGCCCACCGGCGTTTCGAGGTGGGGGAGGACGTCCAGGTAGTACTCGGGGGAGAGTTCCAACTCGCCGTCCATGTAGCGGGTGACCACCGTGTGGCGGACGTGGGCGTCGACGTCGTGATCGGCGAGTATCCGCCGCAGGTCGGCCAGCACCCGGTCGACGATCTGCTCATCGGTCTGGGCTCCCAGTTCGGCGATGAGGTCGGTCTCGTCGGGAGGGACCGAGACGAAGCAGTTGTAGACGACCGGGTCGTCGGGACCGAGGGGCTGGTCGAAGGTGGCGTCGATCAGGCCCGGGAAGATGGCGTCCTCGCTGAGGACCCCCACCCAACGAGGCCAGGTGAATCCGGGGTCGAGGAAAACGCTGACCACGATGATGGGTCCCCATCGCAGGGAAGTGAGGGCCTGGCGGGTGGCCGGTGGGAGTTCGGGAACGGTTGCGGCGACGACCGAAGGCGGGGTGGCCATCACGACGGCCCTGGCCGTGACGGTGTGGTCGGTGTCGTCGGTGCGGTAGGTGATCGAGACCCTGTCGCCGTGGTCTCTTACCTCGCGCACGTCGGCTCCGGTGGTGGCACGGTCGCCGATGCGGTCGGCGAGTTCGTCGGTGATGCGTTGGGTGCCGCCCTCGACGAAGGAGAGGTCGGCGACCACGTCGAATGTCAGGAGTGCCCCGATCCCCCCGGCGGTGCGCTCAGGCTTGGCGACGCATGCGCCGCGCATGTAGGTGTTGACGGGGCCGAGCACTGCGGGTGGGTAGCCGTGTTGCAGGTCGGCGAGTGTCGTGGTCATGAGGGCACGCCATCGGGGATGGTCGGTGGGGAGTTCGAAGGTCTGGGATGCCCGGTACATGGCGGAGAACATTCGGATCCCGTGGAAGAGGTTGCCGGGCCGAAGCAGGTATCCGAACTCGTCGAAGAGTGCTCCGCCCATGTGCAGCGCGTAGGGCGAGGAGCCGCCGGCATGGGGGGTGCGTTCGATGCCGAGTTCGTCGATGAGGCGCACGAAGGTGGTGTCTTCCTCGTTGAAGAACTGGGTGCCGACATTGATGGTGGAGTTGCCGATTGTGACGGTCTCAACCTTTCCTCCGAGGCGATCGGTTCGTTCGAGGAGGAGGATCGATTGGTCTCGGAGCAGGTAGGCGGCGGTCAAACCGGCGATGCCGCCGCCCACGATCACGACGTCGTGGTCGGGTCGTTCGTCTCGTGTCACGTCGCGTCCCCTCCGTCGATGTGGCATAATCGCTATTACGTAACCACTGTTCTGTCAAGGGGAGGTTGCTGTGCCCAAGGTCGTCGACCGCGCAGAGCGACGGGCCGCGATCGCTGCGGCCGCCGCCGCCGCCATCGCCGAGGACGGGATTGAGGCCGTCACCATGAAGGGGATCGCTGCTCGGGCCCACGTCACCACCGGTGCCGTCACCCATTACTTCAGCGACAAGGACGAGGTGGTCCTCGAGGCACTGTTGCTGGTCGACACCTCGATGCAGGCCCGATTCGAAGCCGCACTTCGGCGCGACGACTCCATCGTCGACGCCTTGCTCGCCGCCCTGCCCCACGACGCCGAGTCCCGGCGTGACTGGAGCGTCTGGCGGGTGTTCAGCGACCGGGCGTCGCGCAACGAGGTGCTTCGGTCCCAGTTCCGGGAGTCGACCGACGCATGGCTGGAGGCTGCGGCCACCGCCCTCGCCGTTCGGCGCGGGCGTTCCTCCGAGGACGTGCGACTCGATGCCGAGGTCGTCGTCGCCACCGTCGACGCCATCGGTGATGCGGCGAGCGTCGACCCGGACTCCTGGCCGATCTCGCGGCAGCGGGCAGTGCTGGCGCGGGTGCTCGAGGTGTTCGGACGCTGACCGGTCGGGTCCGTCCTACCGTCTCGCCCTGTCGCCGTATGCACCGGTAACCGCCGTCTCGGCTCGAGGCTTTCGTTGCGAGACCAGTAGGACCGGGCCCGATTTCTACTAGAGAAACCACCGAATTCTACTAATCCCCCTCAGTGGAGCTGAGGGGAATCGAACCCCTGACCCC
>Ga0255743_10001940_pt1 | contig 17349 bp, 19 predicted proteins | sample 101ome_19_FD_179950 | JGI IMG/M metagenome (GOLD analysis project Ga0255743, IMG submission 179950) | Coastal salt marsh microbial communities from the Groves Creek Marsh, Skidaway Island, Georgia - 101405AT metaG (version 2) | ecosystem: Environmental > Aquatic > Marine > Intertidal zone >... | reverse complement strand
CAATAGAAAAAACACTGGACAAGGCATTATCTTTTGGAGCAGAAGTGTACTTAATCGTTGAGATTGGCTCCAATACAATGAAGAGCGGTTATCATGATTCAAGACTCAAGGAAATTTTTCAGCGAGCAAAAACCTACTTAGTCAATCCAACACCCAAACAAAAAGAGTACTTTGATAATTGTATAGAGCTTACATCACAGAACCTAAACACATTAACTGAGAACGCAAATAAAAAAAGAATATTTCTAATGTGTGGTAACAAAACCTTTAATGGGCTACAAGAACAGCTGTTAAAGAACCTATTGGATACAAATATTTGAAATAGCCATTATAATTTCATCAATGCCAAACAAATTATCCAAACCTGAAAAAGTAAAGAATTTGTGTTTGGCTGCCCTAGAAGATCTCAAAGCTCTCAACATTAAAGAAATGTACGTTGAAAAGATTTCATCTTTTACCTCAAATATTATTGTTGCAACTGGAACTTCAACAAGACACATTCAGTCAATAGCAGATAAGGTTGTTGACGATTTAAAAGACAACAAGATAAAAATTCTAGGATTAGAAGGAGATGAGGCAAAAGACTGGATTTTAATTGATACAGGAGATGTGCTTGTGAATATCATGACAGAGGAGTCTAGAGAACATTATGATCTAGAGTCCTTATGGGACAGAGCTAAAAGTGCAAGTTAAACTCTTTTATATTTCTTATAGAAATAAAATCTCGTCGTGGGAACAGGATTATCTCAAGAAAATTTCAAGTCCAATAAAACTGGAGATGAAGCTACTACTAAGTAAGAAATCCTATAAAAGAATTGAAGATCAAAAACGATATGAGGGTGATCTGTTTTTAAGCGGTAAAGCAGATAGAAGTCAATACCATTGCTTTGATAAATCTGGCAAAGTCTTATCTACAGAAAGATTTGCAAATTTTTTAAATGTTAGCCAGAAAGTGACTTCACTTTTTATAGGTGGAGCCTATGGCATTCATAATGAAATAATTGATAAAGCATCAAGCTTAATCTCCATAGGTAAAATGGAGTTTACTCATGAATTATTTCGCATTATGGTACTTGAGCAAATATACAGAGTGAGTTGCATCCATAATAACCACCCATTTCATCAGATATGAGAAATAAAGATCTGAATTTCTTCAAAAACAGAGCATACGGCATTCTTTTTATTTTTTTTGCATTGCTTGCATTGCTTGTAGCAAGGTTTTTTTTCCTTCAAGTCATCAAGGGCTCGGAATTAAAAGAGCAGAGAGAGCTAAATATAAATGCATCTGAGTCTATTTATCCAAAACGAGGCAGAATTGTTTCTAGAGATGGTTACATAATGGCAGAAGACACAAAGACTTTTTCAATTGTTGTTGATTTAGAGCAAAAACCAGATATCAATGCAATCAGCCTGATAGCGGATATCTTTAATAAAGATTTATCAGCAGATGAAGTGGAAACAAAAGTGCTTAATTCTCTTAAATTTAGCACTCAAGAGACAATCTTATCTGATTTATCCCAGGAAGATTTAGCAAAATTTTTGGTGAGAAGTTCTGAACTTTCAGGATTTTCAATTAATGAAAGCTATAAAAGAAATTACGACCCTCATCCTTCAATTTTTCATATTTTGGGTCATTTGGGCTTTATAAACGATTTAGATATAGAATATTTTTCACAGAGAATCATGGGTTACGATGAAAATTTGTGGCTAAAGGTTGGCAAATCTGGTCTTGAAAGAGTTTACGAACAAGAATTGAGAGGAAAGCACGGAAAAAGATATTTTCAAAGAAATGCGCGAGGCAATAGGAAGCAAATAACTCGTGTTGATAATTTTGTGGAGGGACAAGAACTTGTTACATCGATAAATTACATCGCTCAAAAGAAAGCATTTGATCTTCTAAAAGGCAAACAAGGAGCAGTAGTTGCCATTGATCTAAGTGATTTTAGTATTCCAGTTGCAGTAAGCGTACCATCCATAAGCGCCAATGATCTTAGTGGAATCTCATCAAAAGATTATGCAGATTTATTAAATGATAAACAAAGGCCACTATTTAATAGAGCATTTATGGGACTTTATCCTCCTGGGTCAACCATAAAACCTTTACTATCTATTTTCTCGCTAAGTGAAGGTTATACCAGTTGGACAGAAACAATTTTAGATGATGGTTTTTTTAGATTTGAAGAGGAGCAAAGAGTATTCAATGCATGGAAAGAAGGTGGCCACGGAATAACAAATTTAGAAAAAGCACTAGTTGAGAGTTCTAACCCTTTTTTTATGAACCTTGCGACAAAATTCGATAAAGATAAATTTGTTAATTTTATGCAATCAGCTTCTTTTAGTTCTTTATTGTGTGTTGACTGTTACCCACACCAATATAGCCCTTTAATTAATGATGCCTGGAAGCAGAAAAATTTTGGGAAAGACCTTTATAAAGGAGATTTTATAAATATTGGTGTAGGACAGGGCTACATGCTAACAACACCCTTGCATCTTGCATTGCTTACTTCTGCGATTGCAAAAAAAGGAAAATACCAAATTCCACATCTGGTAAATAACTCAAATGAATCCCCCCTTTTTTTAGAAAATAAACTTAGCAATGAAGACTGGGAGAGGCTTAATACATCATTAATCAATGTCGTTTATTCTCCAAATGGCACTGCTTTTAGTGTAAATGCTGGAAATATAAAAATGGCAGGTAAAAGTGGAACATCGCAAGTGGTAGATATCAGCTCTAGAGAAGAATACGATGAAGTAAGAAAAAACCCACTCCTAAGGGATCATGCTATCTTCATAGGTTATGCGCCATATGATGATCCTAGATTTGCTATTGCTGTTGTAATTGAGAACGGAGAGAGCGGAGGCAGGACTGCAGGACCAATTGCTAAAGAAATATTGGAGGTATTAACTATTGAGAATTAATCTCAACAATGCACTAATTATTTCGTCATTAGTTGGCATTATTATAGCGGGAAGTCTAACAATTTTCTCAGTTACATCGATCGATCTCAGCTATTTTTTTAGATTCCTACTAATTACATTGATCTCAATATGCTTTGTAGCAGCAGTGTTTTACCTTCTAAATATTAATAGAATTTTATCTGCTGGTTGGATAATTCTGGCAACAAATATCTTGCTTGTACTATCTGTTGAAATATTTGGCCAAGAAATAAATGGCTCAAGGAGGTGGTTGGATTTTGGTTTTTTAAGCTTGCAGCCTTCTGAGTTTATGAAGATTTCATATGCAATTTTTACAATTCAATATCTTCGCTTTTATAGTTTTAAATTTACAACCTTTAGATCATTGTTTTTGTTGGGAGCACTTTTTATTACCGCGATTCCAATTATCATTCAGCCAGACCTTGGTACAGGTGTTGTCTATATTGCTTTCGGCATAATGCTTCTATTCATTTGCGGTATGAACAAAAAATATTTCCTTGGCTTGTTTGCAGCATTAATTATTTTGTCACCTGTTTTATATAATTTTGTGCTTACTGGCTATCAAAAGGGCAGAATTATAAGTTGGTTTTCATCAGAGGGTTCTTTATCTGAGAGGTGGAATATTCTTCAATCTGAAATAAGCATAGGCTCAGGAGAATTATTTGGAGAAGGTTTTTTAGGAAGCAAGCAAAATGAATTTAATTTCTTACCAGAAGCGGATACAGATTTTATTTTTTCAATCTATGCAGAGCAATTTGGTTTTGTTGGAGTCATGCTTATCTTTATTCTTCTGGCAGTGTTTATATTGCTAAGTCTCAATGCATTAATGAAACAAAACAATCTTTCATATGACCTATCCCCATATTATCTTGGTTCATATTTTATCTTGGTTATTGGGTTTAGTTTCCTAATCAATATTCTAATGGTTAGTGGATTAATCCCTGTGGTTGGTCTGCCTTTGCCATTTTTTACAAAGGGAGGTTCTTCTTTATTATGTTTTTCAATAATGTTAGGGTTTATTTTTAGTGCAAAAGGTTTCTTAAGAGCATGAAAAAACTATTTCTCCTTTTATTTTTTACAGTTAATGTCATGTCTGATATAACTGAAAGAGATGATGTTCAGGCTTTTATTCAGAATACTGCAGAAACCACTTCTTTGACCCGTGAAGAAATTAAAAATTTTTTAATTGATGTCGAATTTGTCGATAGAGTTATAGAGCTAAGAAATAACCAACCAGAGACAACTTTTTCTTGGAACAGATATAGAAATATTTTTCTAAATCCACAAAGAGTAAATAAAGGCAAAGATTTTGTTGATAAAAATTTTGCATTGCTAGATAAAATCGAGAGTGATTTAGGTGTTTCTAAATTCTATATTGCAGCTATTGTCGGTGCGGAAACGACTTATGGCACCAACTTAGGTGGATTCAACCCTCTTGATACAATTTCTACGCTTGCTTTTGAAATTGGCAGCAGTTTTTGGCAGCGAGAGCTTAAGGAGCTCATGTTATTGGCAAAAAACCAAAATATTAATCCAAAAAATTATAAAAGTTCTTGGGCAGGAGCTATTGGCATTGGCCAATTTATTCCTTCAAGTTATATGGCATATGGAATCGATTACGATGGCGATAAAAAGGTAGACTTGGTAAACTCATTGGATGATGGACTTGCTAGCGTTGCAAATTATTTAAAAGTTCATGGCTGGAGTGAAGATGCCAGCACAATTTTAGAGATTTCGTTAAATGAACAATTTAGGGATTTAAAAGATAACCAAATTAAAGAAATAGATTTACCATTCAAAGTAAATAATTTTAATACTTCAATACCTTTTAATTCCCTGCAATCTTCAGATCTATCTAATGAAGAGTACGAAGGTCAAGCCACTCCACTTTTAGTTTATGAAGGAACAACAACAAAATTATTTCTTGGGTTTGACAATTTTCATGTTATCACTAAATATAATCGAAGTAGTTTTTATGCTTTAGCCATACATCAATTAGCTATGGCAATATCAGAAAAGTTTGATGTTTAAAAAAAATATTTTTAAGTCCTTAATTTTTATCTCTTCATTAGCTTTTGCAATTCCACAGCCACCGGATTTGGGCATTGGGAGCTATATCTTGTATGAGCCCAATACCAAACAAGTTTTAGTTAGTTATAACGAAGATGTTCAGGTTGAGCCAGCGAGCCTTACAAAGCTAATGACTAGCTATGTTATTGCTGATTATATCAAAGATGGTTTTGTCAGCTTGGAAGATGAGCCAAGGGTTTCAATCAAAGCTTGGAAAGCTCCTGGTTCCCGAATGTTTATTAGAGAAGGTACAAAAGTCAAGGTATCGGATTTAATTAAAGGAATGATCATACAATCAGGTAATGACGCTAGTATTGCTTTGGCAGAGCACGTTGCTGGGAGCGAAGAAAATTTTGTCTTATTAATGAATGATTATGCTGCTGAGCTCAATATGAGCAACACTTCATTCAATAATTCTACTGGTCTGCCAGATCCTTTAAATCTTACTACTGCAAAGGATTTAGCTTTGTTAACATCCGCAATCATTAAAGATTTTCCTACTCATTACAAAAATTATTCACAGAAATCATTCACCTATGGAGGCATTTCTCAGCCAAATAGAAATAGATTGTTATGGCGAGATGAAATTTTTGATGGTGTCAAAACTGGCTTCACAACAAACGCTGGTTACTGCCTAGTTGGTTCAGCAAAGCGGGGTGATATGCGGCTTGTCGCAGTAGTTCTTGGGAGCGAAGATGAGAAAAGATTTAATGATGTTTCAGCCTTGATGAGCTATGGGTTTAAATATTTTCAAACTGAGAAAAAAGTTGCGAAAGAAACTTCATTAAAAGAATTAAAGGTTGTGGCTGGCAAAGCAGATTTTGTTAACTTAGGAATAAATGACGATATTATTCTAACGCTTCCAAAAGATGTGAAGGATTCATTATCCTATGAGATTGCCGCACCATCAGAAGTTCTTGCTCCTGTAAGTCAGGGCGAAATAGCCGGTAAGCTGAGAGTTTTAAATGAGGCAGGAGAGCTAATTGAAGAAAAGGATTTAGTTTATTTAGAATCTGTAGAACAGTTAGGGATTTTTCAAAGGATTCTAGCAATAATTTGGAACTGGATTAAGTCGTTGTTCTCTTAGAACCCTTACAAAACTGCACGACTAACTCTTTAGCAATCTGCCAGCTATCATAACTTAGAACCCCTTTTATGCTTTTATCAAATTTATCCAACAGTAAAATTATCTCGTCAAGATTGATTTCAGAAATTTTATTGGCATATTCTTTATAAAAATTTTCTTGATTGCTCCATATTTTTAACTGTCTGAGTGAATTCTTTCCAGCTCTTAATTCAATTATGGCTCGACAATCTCGAGCTAACATCCACAACAGTAAAGCACCTGAACCTTTATCATTTGCTTCCATCGAGTCAACTATTTTAATGGCTGCAGAAAGGTTTCCTTTTTGCATTTCTTCGAAAAGTTTAAAGTTGTTTTTAATGGCTTTTGAAAAAAACACTGAGCCTATGTTTTTTTCTTCAAGGTTGGCTTGTTTTGCTACCTCAATATCATTCATCAATAAACTAAAATTGCCCTCATACATCTCAACAATAAGCTCTAAGTTATCTTTTGAGATTAAATTTTCTGGCATGAGTAATGCAATGTATTCTTTAATTTGATGAGTGGCTGGAGGCATGCAATTAATAGCACAAAGCGTGTCTGGTAAGTTACCTAATAACTCATTGGCTATTAATTTCTGTGATATCTGAGGCAGCTCAATGATAAGAATATTTTGTGTTTTTAAGTTAGAGATAGTTTGAATTCGTTCAACTAGCAATTTATTCAGACGATTTTTACTTGAGGTAAATTCAATAATTTTTATTTCACTAAAAAGGCTGTTAGATAGCATTACACTTTGAAGCTGCTCATCAAAATCTTTTTCTTCAATTGACATTACTACTCTTTCATAATTTGCATGTATGCTTTTTACCTTCTTTTTAATATTAAAAAGAAGTTTTGGCTCATCTCCAAAAAGTAGAAAATTATTCTTATTTACTTCTTGACCGCGGAGAAATTCTAAGGCCGATGTAATCATGAAATAAAGTCAATTATTTGTGAGCAAGATTTAGCAAGAAGCGTTTCTAAGAGAAATTTATCTTCCTCTGCTGCCATGTTGCTGGATAAGTAATTTGTTGGGCTGTTGATTGATTCATCAATAATTAAAGTTCGATCATCATCAACTTCAATATAAAAACTTAATACTAATGTGCGATCAACTTCTAGCCCTTGAGAATTAACATTTCCAGTAAGATTGCTTAAAGTAAAATTTTTAAAATTCAAAGATTTTTCATTAACACCTCTAAGACAAGAGCCTAAGAGGAATCTTTCATTGTTCGTAAATGAATTATCAAAATTTAGGTTGTCTCCAATTTGCAGATTACTGCAGGATGTCAGCAATAAAATTAAAAGTGAATTACGAGTGAACAAAGTTTAAAAGCTTATCTTTAATAAAAATTACTTTGATTATAGTCTTATTATCAAGATGACGGGCAACATTATCGTCTTGCTTCGAGAGTTGGATTAATTCTTTTTCCGTTACCGAATTAGCGGTAGATATATTCGCTCTAACCTTGCCATTCACTTGAATGATGTATTTTGATTCTGAAGACTTATGCGAAAAAAATGAATCATCAGGCCAAATTGCTTCATTGATATCTTCTGAAAAAATTTCTGCATACATTTTCTCACAAATATGAGGAGCGATCGGGAATAGTGACAGTAAAAGGAATCTAAAAGTATCAAAAAACTCTTTTTTATCTGATGCTACACCATCATCACTTATACAAGCATTTAGGTTATTTAGTAGCTCCATGCATGACGATACAACAGTATTAAGATTAAGCCGCTTGTTGTAGTCGTCATTGATTTTATTGAAAAGCTTATTATTCGCTTCTATTAGACTCTTGCCATTGTTGGAGAAATCTGTATCAGCAAGCTTGCTTACTTTGAAGCCCAAGGCCCAGAGTCTTTTTAGGAATTTATAACACCCTTCAAGCCCACTATCAGACCATTCCAAAGATTGTTCTGGAGGGCTAGCAAAAATCATAAATGTTCTGATTGAATCGGCACCATACTTATGTAAGTATTGTTCAGGGTCAACAGTATTGCCTTTTGATTTTGACATCTTGGCCCCATCTTTTAAAACCATCCCTTGAGTTAAAAGTTTTTTAAATGGTTCATCGCCTTTCAGATAACCAAGGTCTCTAAGTGCTTTATGAAAAAATCGTGCATACAATAAATGCAAAATCGCATGCTCTATTCCACCTATATACAAATCAACAGGAAGCCATGAATTTTTTTGCTGATCAAAAGGCTTTGAATTAATTTCGGCTGACGGGAATCTTGCATAATACCAAGAAGATTCCATGAAAGTATCAAAAGTATCTGTATCTCGAAAAACTGTTTCAGAAATATTTTTGAATTCTAGATTCTGTGCTAGTGGTGCTGATGAATCTTCGATTTTAGTTGGAAGTTTAATTGGAAGGTCATTTAGTTGCGCTGGAGAAACATCGCCATTTATATAAAGCATTGGAATAGGGCAGCCCCAGTACCTTTGTCTACTTACTCCCCAATCTCTAAGCCTATACTGAACTTTGCCCTCCCCTAATTCTAACCCTACAAGTTTTGACGATATTTCATCAATTGCCTCATCTGAACTTTTTCCATTAAATTCACCTGAATTTATAAGAACACCTTTTTTAGTTATGGGTAAGGCAGAGTTGCTTTCATCTACCTGTATTACTTGGGTAATTACTTCATTAAATTTTTGTGCAAACTCAAAATCTCTTTCGTCATGAGCTGGTACACCCATGATAGCTCCTGAACCATAATCAACAAGCACATAGTTTATTATCCAGATTGGAACTGTCTCTCCTGTTAAGGGGTGAAGCGCAGAAAGATTTGTTTTAAACCCTTTTTTTTCTGCTTTTGAAAGATCTGCCTCTGCAGCTTTATTTCTTGAACAATCAGCAATGAATTCTTTAATATCTTGATTTTCTTGAGCAAGTTTTTTTGAAATATTGTGATGTGGAGAGATCCCAAGAAAAGTTACACCATATAAAGTATCTGGCCTAGTAGTGAAAACTTCTATGAACTCTTGATTATCTATAACTTGAAATTTAACCGTTGCTCCTTTGGATTTACCGATCCAATTTTTTTGCATGGTTTTAACATTTTCAGGCCAATCTAAGTCATCTAAAGCAGTGTTAAGTTCTTCAGCATAATTAGTAATTTTAATAAACCATTGATCGATCTCCTTGAGTTCAACATCAGCTCCTGACCTCCATCCTTTACCATCAATTACTTGTTCATTTGCAAGCACTGTTTTATCTACTGGATCCCAGTTTACCAACGACTTTTTTTTGTACACCAATCCTTTTTCATAGAGCTTAATGAAAAATTCTTGTTCAAATTTATAGTATGAAGGATCGCAAGTCTTTATTTCCTTATCCCAGTCATAGCTATAACCTAGAGCTTGAAGTTGTTTTTTCATGACTGAGATATTTTCGTCTGTCCATGTCTGTGGGTGAGTGTTATTTTTTATTGCAGCATTTTCTGCAGGCAATCCAAATGAGTCCCATCCCATAGGCTGCAGAACATTAAATCCTTGTAGCCTCTTAATCCGTGAAACAACATCACCAATGGTGTAATTTCTTACATGCCCCATATGTAATTTCCCTGAGGGGTAGGGAAACATTGATAGACAGTAATATTTAGGCTTGTCTGAATCATCAGAAGCATAGAAGCTATTTTTTTCTTCCCATGCTTTTTGAGCTAAAGACTCTATGTGCTTATGATCATAGTTTTCATTCATGCTTTAAGAGATCCTCTTCAAGGTATTTAATATAGTGTTTGTATTCATGAAAGTTTTTATCTTCAATGATTAATTTATGCAAATCTACATTGGTCCTTACACCATCAATTATAGTTTCATTCAAGGCCATTCTCATTTTGTTAATGACTCTTTCACGGTTGGTATCTTTAACAATAATTTCAGCAATCAAGGAGTCATAATTTGGTGGAATTTGATAGCCAGAGTATATTTGCGATTCAAACCTCACATGATAACCGCCAGGTCTGTGCACTTGGGTAATCTTTCCTGGAGAAGGTACAAAAGTTTGAGGATCTTCTGCATTTATTCTGCACTGCATCGCACAACCATTAATCTTAAGATCCTCCTGTTTTAAATTAAACTCACCTTCAAGAGCAACGAGAAGTTGTGACTGAACATGATCAACACCTGTGATCATTTCGGTAACAGTATGTTCCACTTGAATTCTGGTATTCATTTCTATAAAAAAGAATTCCTCATTTTCATAAAGAAACTCCATTGTCCCTGCACCTTCATAGTTCATCTCTTTACAAGCATTAACGCTGATTTGTTGAATCTCATCCAGCTTGGCTGCAGGAATATTTCCCGCTGGAGCCTCCTCAATAATTTTTTGATACTTTCGTTGCAATGAGCAATCTCGAGAAAATAAGTGCACAGCATCACCGCGACCATCCCCAAACACTTGAATTTCAACATGTCTTGGTTTCTTTAGGTACTTTTCAATAAAAACCTCTTTGCTTCCAAAAGCCAAATCAGCTTCTGTTTGAGCGCTCTGAATTTCTTCCCATAATGCAGATCTTTCATAGACAACTCTCATACCTTTTCCACCACCACCAGCTGCAGCTTTCACAATGACTGGATAGCCAATTTCTTCAACTTCTGCTTCAATTTGTTCTTTTGACTCAACCTTGCCCTCGTAACCAGGCACTACTGGAACTCCAAGACTTTTCACAAGTTCTTTTGCTCGAATTTTGTCGCCCATTAATGCAATGATATTGAAATCTGGTCCTATAAATTTAAAGCCACTTTTTGTACATTTTTCGGCAAACTCAGCATTTTCAGCTAAGAAGCCATAGCCAGGGTAGATAGCATCAGCATTTGATAATTCTGCTGCTGAAATTATTGCAGCCTCATTCAAATAGCTATCTTTTGAGCTTGGCGGACCAATGCATATTGCTTCATCTGACAATCTTAAATGTTTAAGGTTTTTATCAGCGGTTGAATAAACGGATGCCACTTCATAACCAAGTTCTTTGGCTGCTCTTAATGCTCTAATTGCAATAACGCCGCGGTTAGCAATTAGTATTTTCTTTTTCTTATTCAATTGAGATTAAAGGCTGATCAAATTCTACAGGCTGGCCATCTTCTATATGAATCTCTCTTACAATACCATCCATATCGGATTTTACTTGATTCATCATTTTCATTGCTTCAACAATGCAAACCACATCACCAACTTTTATCTTCTGACCAATTTCAACAAATGCAGGCTTTCCTGGTGCTGGGCTCCTATAAAAAGTTCCTACCATAGGAGAAGTAATGCTTGCTAGTTCAGATGTTGATTCTTCTTCAGTTGCAGGAGACGAAATGGCTTGTTGTTGCATTGGTGGACTTATTGAGACTTGTGGTGCTGAAGGGCTTATATGCACTTCCTTTTTTCTATTTATTCTTACACTTTCTTCACCTTCTTTTACTTCTATTTCATTGAGATCAGATTCTTGAAGCATTTCTATGAGTTTTTTTATTTTTCTAAGATCCATTTTCACTCCTTAAGATTTTTTGTAATGCAAATTCGTAACCATCAAAACCAAAACCAACAATACATCCAATTGCTATGTCACTAAAAAATGAAACATGTCTAAACTCCTCTCTTGAATATACATTTGATATGTGAACTTCATAAAATGGAAAGTCAACTGCAAGTATGGCATCTCTTATTGCAACGTTTGTGTGTGTATGTGCTCCAAAGTTAAAAACACCGCAGCTGTACTCTTCTTCGGCATGACTATGGATTTTCTTAATAATTTCTTCTTCAGAATTGCTTTGGAAATACTCTATTTCAGCATCTAATCTTAATGAATCTATTCTTTTATATAAATCATCTAAGGATTCTGAGCCGTAAATATTTGCCTCACGTTTACCGAGCATATCAAGGTTAACTCCATTAAGTACTAAAACTTTCATTTAAGAGATATTAGAAGAATATAATATAATTTTCAACGAACTTAAGAGATTTTATGATATTAAATAAAAATTAATAATATATAAATAAGCTTATTTTTTCTATAAAAATGCCATTAATGCAGGTGAAAAACTTCTTTATAGAAAATTTCTTTAAGTAACACTATAATTATTCACCTTTATGAAATCACTTTCAAGAAAATTTCCATACACAAGATCTCGACGTTTAAGATCTAATCAAACTATAAGAGATCTTGTTGCAGAAAACCAAATTCAAGTTAATAAATTAATACAGCCTTTATTTGTTTCTGACACTAACAAAAAGAATATTGATATAACAACTATGCCTGGTCAGAAACTTTTTTCAAAGTTGGGGCTTTTTAAAGAAATTGAAACATTACAAAAAATCGGAATTGGCACCGTCGCACTTTTCCCTAACCTCACATCTGTCAAAAAAAATAATTTCGGTGATGAAGCTCTAAATCCAGAAAATTTCTTGTGCACCATTCTTGAGCAGGTAAAGGAAAAATTTCCAGAACTTGTTCTGATTGCTGATGTTGCTCTGGATCCTTACACTTCTAGTGGGCATGATGGAGTAGTCATTAATGGAATTGTTGATAACGACATCACTTTAAACTCTCTTGCTGAAATGTCTTTAAATCTTGCAAACTCAGGAGCTGATATTTTGGCACCATCAGATATGATGGATGGAAGAATTGGGGTAATAAGAGAAAGCCTTGAGCAAGAAGGTCACAGCAATACAATTTTATTGAGCTATGCAGCAAAGTATGCTTCAAATTTCTATGGTCCTTTTAGAGATGCAGTGGGCTCTAAGCGAAAGAAAGGCATATCTAAGAGCACTTATCAAATGGATTTTAGAAATTCCAAAGAGTCCTTAAAAGAGATAGAGCTGGATATAAATGAGGGAGCAGATATTGTGATGGTCAAACCAGCTATGGTTAACCAAGATATTATTAAGCTAGTTTCAGATAATTACGATGTTCCAGTTTTTGCATATCAAGTAAGTGGCGAGTATACAATGTTAATGAATTCTATTGACAAAAAAATATTTGACCATAATGTAATCGAAGAGAGTTTGATAACTCTTTTTAGATCTGGGTCTGCATCAGTATTAACGTACTTTGCGAAATGGTTTGCACAAAAATATGACAAAAGTAACTAATAAAGATTCTTTTTCAACAGATGTTCTGTCAGAAAATAAACTGGTTCTCGTAGATTTTTGGGCCGAGTGGTGTGGTCCATGCAAGCAAATTGCTCCAAGACTGGAAGAAATTGCAGATAAGTATTCTGAAAAACTATCTGTCTGCAAAGTTGATGTAGACCAAAACAGAGATTTAGCAGTTGAGTACAACGTTAGAAGCATTCCATCATTAATGGTTTTTAAAGATGGCGCACAGGTCGATGGTCTTGTTGGAGCTGTCAGCATTGAGGAACTAGAAGACCTAGTAACTCGAAATTTTTAGCACTTTACAAAACAATTTAAAGTGTTATCTTAAGTAATCCAACAAATCTATCTTATTCAATTTTTTTACATATGAACGCGTTAGAACTAAAACAAATGGGTACAAAAGACCTGCTTGAAGTTGCTGAAAAGCACGGTCTCAAGAGCGTATCCCGATTAAAGAAAGCAGACATAATTTTTAATATTTTAAAATCAATTTCTGGAGATAAAACAGAAATTTATGGTGGAGGAATATTGGAGACTTTGCCTGACGGCTTTGGATTCTTAAGATCTCCATGGGGTTCATTTCAGGCGGGACCAGATGATGTCTATGTATCGCCAAGCCAAATAAGAAAATTTAATCTACGTACAGGTGATTTTGTAGTTGGAAACATTAGGCCACCAAGAGAACAAGAAAGGTATTTTGCATTAGTACAAGTTGATAAAATTAATGATCTTGAACCTTCAAAAACACAAGACAAAATTGCCTTTGAAAATCTAACACCACTCTTTCCAGATGCAAGACTTAAGCTAGAGACAGGCTCAGGTAGCTCAGAAGATTTATCCCCAAGAATTATTGACCTTGTTGCACCCATTGGAAAGGGTCAGAGAGGTTTAATAGTCTCTCCACCCAAGGCAGGGAAAACACTTCTTTTGCAAAATATGGCTCAATCAATTATTAAAAATAATCCGGAAGTTCATGTCATTGTGTTGCTAATCGATGAAAGACCTGAAGAGGTTACAGACATGCAGAGGTCTGTTAATGCAGAGGTGATAGCTAGTACTTTTGATGAATCACCACAAAGACATGTTCAAGTTGCAGACTTGGTGATAGAAAAGGCAAAAAGATTTGTTGAACATAAAAAAGATGTCGTTATCTTGCTGGATTCGATCACGAGGTTAGGCCGAGCTTACAATGCTGTGCAACCAGCTAGTGGAAAAATATTGTCGGGTGGTGTTGATTCGCAAGCATTAGAAAGACCGAAAAGATTTTATGGTGCTGCGAGAAATATTGAAGAAGGTGGAAGCTTGACTATTATTGCAACCGCATTAGTTGATACAGGCTCAAAGATGGATGAAGTAATTTATGAGGAATTCAAGGGAACAGGCAATATGGAAGTCCATCTTGAAAGAAAGATTGCTGAAAGAAGAGTGTTCCCAGCAATAAATATCCTTAGATCGGGAACAAGACGTGAAGACTTGCTTACTGATAAAGATGAGCTAACAAGAATGCATTTACTTAGAAAAGTTCTTAGTGAAATGGAAGAAGTTAGCGCTACAGAGTTCTTAATTTCTAAACTTAAGAACACTAAGACAAATGAAGAATTCTTCTCTGCGATGACTAAAACTAAGTCAAAGTAGATCTTATTGTTTCATTCAAATTTTCTGAAAAGTAATCGATAACAATTGAATCTTGACCATGGTTGAGGATTGATTTCTGAATCCTTTCTGAGATTGCAAAAAATTTACAGCTTTTAACTTCTGTAAAAACTTGAGAGAAGAAAATTTCAACTGCAAAAACACTGGAAAAGATAATGCCATCAACATTGTTAAATTGATCACTCACTTCTGAATAGTTCTCAAGTTTTAAGCGAGCATATGCTTCACAGACTTCGTAATTTTTATCTATAGCATTCAAATAACTCTCAATTTGATTCAGCCCTTCTTTACCCCTAATTATTAAAGCATTTTGAAAATCATAACTTCTTAGCAGTTCTATAACATTTTTAGAATTTGGTTTTTTTGGGGCGATAGCTTGATGATCTTTTTTATTGAGTTCTCTTATTGTCCCTGGCCCCATCCCAATAATTGGAAAGGGATATTCTTTTGGCAAATTTTTAAATGTAATCGCAGCAGAAGGGCTTTGAAAGATTAAAAGATCATAATCTAAAGCATTAATCGAATTTTCTATTTCTTGGATTTCATAAAGAGGTACGTTTTCAAACTTACACCAGCTAGAGGTCAATGCAGGCCTTGTTTCAATGATCTTCATGCAATAATTTGTGAGCGCCCATCCTCAGTAGTTTTTCTAAAGATAATTCAATAAACTTTTCCGCATTATCATTATCATTTACTTCATCTAGTTCTATGTAATGATCTTTTGATAAAACTTGAACTTTCAATCTTTGTTCGGTGGGTTGTTGGACATACTTAATACCAATTGCTGAGTTACAGTCAGCTTCCAGACCAATGATTATCCTTCTTTCCAATTCCAAAGCTGTGATATCAGATTTATTTGCAATCTTTGAACATAAATCCTCAATCTTTTTATCTTCTCTTCGGCATTGGACTGCTATAACTCCCTGACCAGTTGGAGGCAAGAAGGTGCTCTCATCCAAAGCTATGCTATTAACATTTAGATTTAGTCTATCTATTCCTGCTTGAGCGAGTATTATTGCTTGAAATTCTTTTTGTTCTAGCTTTTTAAGCCGGGTATCAATATTGCCATTAATGTTGGCAAGGTTATTATGGTTTAGAAAATGAATGCACTGATATTTTCTCCTTAAGCTTGATGTGCCAACTAAAAAGTCAGGCTTCAATTCTTTGGTTTCTTTTTTAGGAAAGATTAGTAAATCATTAGTGTGTTGATGTTTGATTAAGGCAATAATTTGAAGATCCATATTTTGTTGGGCAGGCATATCCTTGAGTGAATGAATTGCTATGTCAGCTTTTCCTGTGAGCAAACTTTCTTCGATATCCTCAACAAAATTTGCTTTATCAAATTGAACCTTATTTTCCATACTCCTGATATCTCCAGTTGTGTTTTGCTTGAAGATCTCGAATTTAACGTCCCTATCAGAAGATAGTTTATTAAGACATAAATTAGTCTGAGCCAGTGCAAGTTTAGAGGCACGTGTTGCTACGTTAACTTTTGTTGAGCTCATAAAGGTGTCCTTTTGCTTTCCCAGCACTAGATGAATTTATCAAGCAAAGCTTTGAGTTTGTTGGAATCGTTTCATGTGAATCTGATTCAATATAGATTTTGACGCTATCTCTAGCAAGTTTAGATAATAATTTTGGAATCAAAAGTTTCACATAATCTTTGATGTATGGGGGATCAAAAAAAATGAAATCAAATTTTTTTTCTTTTGTGCGTCTAATGAAATTTTCTGCACTTTGTCTCACAATGTTTATTTTTGACTCGGAATCTATTAGCTCATAATTCTCTTTTAAGTTTCGATAAATGTCTGGATTTTGCTCAACCATTACTACTGCTGATGCGCCATTGGAAAAAGCTTCAAAACCTAGTGCACCTGATCCCGCAAAAAGATCCAAACATCTTGCTCCAGACAGTTCAGGCCTAATCCATGAAAAAAGCTGCTCTCTCAATTTTTCGGGTGTTGGTTTAAGGTTTTTATTTTTTATTGTTTTAATTCTTCTTCCGCCCAATGTACCAGAAATTATTCGTACACTAGACATTGCTTAAGCATTCCTTCTTTTCACAATAATATTGATCAGATTTTTTAGTAGCATTATTTTTTTCAATAAATATGCCACATGAACAACACGATACCATTTCTTTTACTCCTGATTGAGCCTTTGCCTTATTTATAAAAGACATGACAAGAGATTTAAAAAAAAGACGTAAAAGGAAATAGGCTAGCGGAGCAAGAACTCCTGCTATTATAAAATTCATTTTAGTTTGCCTGTTTTAGTTCTTGAGCTTTTTGTGCGTATTCAGAATATCCAAGTTTTTCATAAGCATCTTGCATTATGGTAAGAGCTCTATTTTTTTCGGTTGAATTGGGTATGTTTGTCAGTACGTAGTTAGCACGTTTTAGTGCAGCTACATATGCTCCACGTTTCATGTAATACTCGGCACCATCCAATTCACTACTTGCTATTAAATTTCTAAGAAATATT
>Ga0255743_10001923_pt1 | contig 17427 bp, 13 predicted proteins | sample 101ome_19_FD_179950 | JGI IMG/M metagenome (GOLD analysis project Ga0255743, IMG submission 179950) | Coastal salt marsh microbial communities from the Groves Creek Marsh, Skidaway Island, Georgia - 101405AT metaG (version 2) | ecosystem: Environmental > Aquatic > Marine > Intertidal zone >... | reverse complement strand
ACGATAAAAAAGGCATTGTCATTTACGACTCAACCAATCGATATGTGGGTGAAGATTTTTCTAAAGACAATGACGTTTATCTAACTTTAAAGGGTCAATATGGTGCAAGGGCCAGCGCCTATGACAGGTCTAATAAAAATCCAAAGTCCGAAGAAAAAGCTTTCTATGTAGCCGCCCCCATTTATCACGATGGGGCCATTATCGGCTCACTAACGGTGGTTAAAAAAGCCGATCAATTTAAAGAGTTCTTTGCCTCACAAGAAAGTCAGATCAAATACTATGCAGTTATGATTTTTATCGTCACTGCTCTCTTTGCTTTGGTGGTGAGTTTCATTGTGTCAAGATCTGCAAATAAGCTTATTAAGTACACAACTGACCTATCTAAGGGCAAGAAAGTTGAAGCTCCTAAAATCAGACAAGTAGAGTTTTCTGAATTAGCTGAAGCTATCCAAAAACTTCGTATTGAAGTCGAAGAAAAAGAATACATCGAAGAGATGATTTCAACCATGGCTCACGAGCTAAGAACTCCAATTACTGGCATTCGTTTGAATGCAGAGAATCTTCAAGAGTTCACCGATCCTGAAAAAATTGATCGCTCAATCAACAACATCTTAGATGCCAATAATCGGATGGATCTACTTATCAATCGTATCTTAGATTTATCCCGATTAGAACTTAGAGATAAACTGGAGAAAGAAAGTAAGATTAATATCCAGACACTCATTCAAACTGTTTTATCTCAGTTCAACAGAAAAGCATCCATTGCCAATAAGAAAATTACCATTCGTGATGATATCGATCAAAGTATTCATGTCATGGGTGAGCAAATTCTTCTTGAGCAAGCGGTTGGAAATGTCATTGATAATGCACTTTCATTTTCACCTGAAGGAGCTAATCTAGATATCGAAGTTCAACAATCTAATCGTCATGTCTTGATTAAGATTCGTGATGAGGGTCCAGGAATTCCTGGCTATGCTGATGGTAAAATATTCTCAAGATTTTATTCAACTGTTAATCCTGATTCCAAGCGTAGAAGCAATGGACTTGGTTTACGGTTTGTCAAAAAGATCATGGAACTTCACCGGGGGGAAGTCACGCTTAAAAACCGCATCATGAAAAAAGGTGCGGAAGCTGTGATGAAATTTCCAGTCATTAAGAAATCAAAATAATGAAAAACTTTTTTACCAAAACTAAAGACTTGGTTCTCTATATTCCAACATTGATTAGGTTCTTAATTGCTACTGTGAAAGCAGCTATCTATATCCGTAAGCAACTTATTAAACAAAAGCTACTCAGCAAAAAAGAGGCTGACAAACTTGCTTATCATGCAGTTGAACATGCTTACTTTAAAAATTTCTATGACTATGCTGACTCAGATATGTATAGTGAATTTGTCTACCGGGTGAATACTCTAGATTGGATTAGAAGATATGGAAATCAAAGTGATGAAGTTAATACATTCTGCGACCAGGAAGTTGATCTCATTGATAGAGAAATTATAGATGGCGATCTGATTTATAAGATTACTGGTGCAGATTGTAACTTACTAGATTATCAAATCTCAAAATATAAAGAGCTATTAGAAGAAATCAATACACCTCCAAGTGTCTATACAACGATACATTAGGGTGTTTAAAAAATGTTAAGCCTTAACAAATTAGCGCAAATATTTACGTTTTTTTATAGACTTTTAGGCGAATCAACAGACTGAGATACTTTCCATCTGCTTCTTAGGTAGTTGCAGTTCTCACAAGTAGAAGAGGCTTCAGGAAATTCTTCACTTTGTAGCATTTTTACTGCCCCAAGTAATTGCTCCTCTACCCAACTATCGTCACATTCGAGTCTAACTACATAGTCCTCAAATGTCAGTTTATGATCAAACATGGGTTCGTTTTTTAAGCCATTGAAATAAACTAAATAGGCTTCATTAGCCACTTGATAACCATTCTTCCTAAACAACCATTGATACATTTCTAACTGACGTTTGTAACCCTGTCCATATGGCCTATCTGCAATTTCATCCCAGTTGAAATTATTCTTTGAAGTAGTTTTAACATCTGAAATAACCAATTCCCCGTTTGGCTTAATCCAGACATCATCTACTGCACCACCAAAGTTATATCCCACCTCATTGTCAATATGCCTGATTCCTCTAAAGTTGTTTCTCCAGTTATCTATCTCTGGGTGATCAAAAGGAACAGCATCGATATCATATTTTTTAAACAACGGATGTGGCTCTTGCTTTTTTCGATAGTGGTCAAATTCGTTTTTACAAAGATTATCAACAGCACTGTTCAGAGTAAAAGGGATAGAAGGCGGTCGAACTTTATATTTATTTGCTAATACAAAGCATCTAGGACAGTGAAGGTATTGCTCAACGCCAGAGCGACTAATTTTAATCATAGATATTATTCTACCTGGAGAATTCAATCTTTTAAGCAGGGAATGGTTTAAAGAATAAATAGATAACTAAAACTATATCTTATCTCTAATTTCAGAAATATTTTGGATATTACCAATCTTGTGAGCTCCTGTTTCAATCAAGTTTGATATTAACTCCCTAATGTCTCCAGAATAACTATGTTTTTTTGTATAGTGATGAATAGCAAAATCAAATAAATCAATAAAATCACCGAATGCAATATCTCTTGGTATTTTTTGAGCTAGATTTGTTGCCTTCTCCAGATTTCCGGGCTCAATATTATCTTCTAATGCTTTCAGTATAGCGATCCTCGCCATAATATTAGGAGTAATGCCTGTTCTACTTTTAATTGATGAAAATCGATTCGTTTGCTTGTAAGAAAGAGCAATCTCTAAGGGTAATATATTCACGCGTTTGATGCCTCCTTTTCATGCCAAAAATAGCCCTCAGTCAATGAACTCGTTTGGCTTTGCTCATCATAATGAATAACATATTGATGACTTAAGTAATCTTGAATACTTTCTTGGTAATTTTTATCTACCTCTGTATCTGTAGAGAGGATGACAATTTGTTTTCCAATTACTGGGAAGAAATCATTGACAATATTTTTTCTATGTTTCGAATCTAATCTACCTAGAGGTGTATCAATAATAAATGGTAGATCTTTGCCAGAAGTTTTGCCAAGTGCTTCAATCATAGCCAACGCAAAAACTTGTTTTTCTCCGGAAGAAATTGCTTTTTTATTAACAAAGTCTCCTTGCTCATCAAATAATTCGATCTGGTAGGTTTCTCTATTAATTCTAACTTTGTAAATAACATCCTTCTTTCTCAAGATACGCTTGAAAACCTTATCAAATTCAACCTCAAGTTGAGATAACTTTTCATTTAGCAAGCTGTTTGATAGATCGGTCATTGCATTAGTTATTTGATTTGATGTTTCAAGTAATTGAGCAGACTTATTTTCTAAGGCAATGGATGAGTATAGTTTTTCAAGCTCGACAGTAAGTGAAACCCCTTCATTCAATAATTCGACTATTTCACTTTTAAGTGAGGATTCTTGAAGATCAATTTTCACGATTTTTAACTTAACCTCATTGAGCTCTTCGAAAATTGATTTAAGATGAGCTTCATCAGGCGCTTTTGCAATGTTTAAACCCAGATTATCAAGCTCCTTATTTGCTTTATTCAATTCTGAAATCTTGTCAGTAATAAGCATATTAGATACCTTAGAATCTTCAATTGTTTTTTTAATTTGAAACAATTGGAATGCAGATATTTGATGTTGTGGTTGTTGCTCTACTTTATTCATCAAAATTGAAAGAATTGAAGATAGAGACTCTTGCTCCTCAGAAGATAGCTTTTTAAGCTTAGTCTCTAATTCAACATTAAAATTAAGTTGGTTTTGTATCTCCAAATCTTTTTCTAACTGTTCTTTTAACTCATCAAGATAATTCGGAGCAAGCGTAAAAATAAAGGAGCCCCTTGTTAACTCTACGATTTGTTGCTTTAACTTATTTACTTCTGACTGAATTTTTGACTGGTCTGAAATCAAGGAGGAACGACTTTTAGCCCAAGTGCCACCGGCTGCATCAAGTTTCTGTTCAATTCTTCTGACTTCATCTTCACAAGAAATTTTAGGCACATAACAATTGTTTTCTAACTCTGTTTGCTTTGTCTCAATTAATTTTTCAATCTCATCTAATCTTTTCTCTTTTCGATCAAACTCAATTTTTTGAGCTTTAGAAATATTGGCTTTAGCTTGATTTCTGATAAGTACACCCGTGTCATGAACAACCCGGTCAATTAAGTCAATTCCTACAAGTTTCTTGAGTGCATCTATAAGCACAGTGCCATCTTGGTCATCTGCCATGTGCTTGATTTTTTCACCATCGAAAAAAAACAGATCCGCTATACCTATAGGTATCAAATCATTAATAAAACTTTGCGCACCAGTATTGTTTAGTTCTGTTAACTCATAACCATTTTGGCTAATGGTTAGTTTTTCTTTAAGATTTGAATTTTTAAAGGACCAATAACGTTCAATTTCATATTCTTGTTCTTTGCCAAGCTTTGAAAAAGTAAGGCTTAACTTGACACTTGCATGATCAAGCTTATTTTGTTTTTTTCCATTTATGAAATCAACTAATAGATCTTCGTAATCTTGCTTGGTTCTTATATCCTTGAAAGCATTACGTCCAAAAAGAAGTACTCGAATAGCATTTAATATTGATGTCTTCCCTGCACCGTTAAGACCTCCGAACAAAACAATAGGCCGTCCATTTTGAACATTTAAATTAATGGTGTGAGTTGAACGAAATACTCTAAAGTTTTCTAATGTAAGTGAGTTGAATATCATTTCTTCATACTCTCCAACATTAATTTGAAACCATCACGTTTATCTTTAAACAAATTTAATTCATTTTTCTCTTGATGAATTCTATCCAAAACCTCTTCCTTCTCACCCCAGTCCTGAGAATATAATTTTTCAAGTTTTTGATAAATCCCTCTTCGGTTTCCTCCACTAGCTTCAATCTCAATACCTATCGTTTTCTTAAGAAGTTCAAGAGATAAATTATGATTTTTAGAAACTTTTGTAAGGGTGCCAAGTACACTTGTGTCATCAAGACCTAAGTCATTTTTATGCCACATGATTTCATCATCTGGATAAATAGATCTATAAATACCTGGAAGTGAATCTGCTATATCTGTTTCTACCGGATCATTAAGCCACTCTTGTCTGATGGCTTTAAGTTCATCTCTTGTAATAAGCTCAATATCAATTCCCTGGTCACGAATATTTTTCTCTATTTCCAGTAACTCTTTAAGCCATTTTTGGCGGTATTGCATCCAATATGGGCCAGGCACATATTTAACACTTCCATCCTCATTTACATCCACTTCATTGGTTCTGCCAACACCAGGTTCATACTTAGTTTGTATATCAATATTGCCTGTTCGACGTCTAAAGTTTCTATACTTCTCCTTGTTTTCTGGCTGAGATGAGTTATAGAGTTCATCTCTAAAATTAAGCAGAGGTCTCATCCATTCTTCGCCAGAATCAATCAAACCATGAAGTGCTCTGTCTTTTGTAACTACTGTGCATGTCCAGCAACCAAAGCGAGAATTACCACATGATTGTGATTTACTATCAACAACCAGTGGGCACTCGCCTTGATTTGAGTCTTTGTACATTGCAAAGAGCTGGTCATGGTCCTCTCCCCAGGGACTAGGTGCACTTAAAAGATATTGCCAAACATCATCGGCAGTCCAGTTTTGGATAGGCATATAGGTGTAGGCATTTGGAAGATTAGAATGCCTTGATAAAAGTGAATCATCTATCTTGTGTTTTTCAATTGAAGCCGAACGCGCAGCACTCTCTTCTTTTCTCGAGCCAAGCACAACAATTGCCTCACCAAATTTAGTGGCAGTCTCATTGATAAATTCTGTGACTGGTCGAATCTTCATTCGCTCTGTACACCATCTGAAACTTTTAGTTGGGGCAGGATATCCTTTGCCTAATAAGTTTGCCCAGAAAGTATTTTTTACATCTGGGACAACTAAGTGTGCAGTTAGTGGAATGCCATCTCGCTTAGCAGCATGTTCAACATCATTAAGAACTTTTTTAATAAGACCTACGACAACCGGTGTTTCTACCAGAGTGTCTGAACAAATCACATAAACAGGCTTGGTAAGTTTATCTTTATCGAGCTGTTTTAATGCTTGATAAACTAACGATAAGACAACACTTGAATCTTTTCCACCACTAAACCCAATCACCCATGCCCGAGTGTCGCTTTGGTACAGTGTTTTTATTTCTTCAATTTGTTCAAATAGGTTACGATCAGCTATTGCCAGATCAATGATCATCTCATGATGAGAGTTGTACAAATGTTGTGCCATTATGTATTAATTTCTTTTTCCAATTGTTTTTCTGGATCAGTTAACTCCAATCCAATTAATTCTTTTATCTTATTGGAGGTTAATTTAACACTTGTAAGAGACTTCGAAATTCTTCCATTGACTACTGCCCTTCCATTCCAAAGAGAAGACTGTCTTGAATAATCAATATTTTTCAATTTGGAGAGCTTCTTCCATTGTTTTCTGTCAGTAATAATCTGGTTACCTAAAATACCAATAGCTGAAAGAAATACGCCATGGGCATGAACATAACTCTCTCTCAGTTCGCTACTGTTAACTTTCTTGTTGTAAGCATCAGTCCAGTCTTTTATTTCCTCAGTCACCGCCTTCCAAAAGTCTATAGCTAATTCAACTTCATCATCAGTTATAGAATCACTCTTGCCTTTAGATAAAAGAGATTTTGTTGCGTTTTTTATCGAACTTAATGTGAATAATTTAACACTTCTGTTGGATACACTTGTTTTTTCAGTTTCCGTTAATCGACTAAAAATACGAACTCCATTCATTACCTTTCTGGCCACATTAGACAACTCCTCTCTTCGATCATAAAGTGTTGATAAGGAGGGACTGGGTCTAACTGCATGTTTATTTAAATCAGCAAACATCTGTTGACTTTTAGTTAGTCCATTATCTAGAAAGAAAACGACCGGTATGTGATCATGACCTAGTTCAATGTTGTTATTAATTGCCTCTTCAATGGCTGCTCTTCGATGCTGACCATCATTAATTAGAATACTTGCATCCATGGAGATTTTGAAAACTCCAATATTTGCATTGCTTTCATCGATAGGCTCGAACTTAGTATCACCATCAATTGAAGCCGTTAAAGAAGATAAGACATAATCATTTCTGTTTTCAAGAAGGTAGTTAGTGATTTCAGGAAGACGGCTTTTATTTAATTTCCTCTGAGCACGCATTTCAGCAGGCACTTCTTCTTCATCAAAAACGAAAATCTTAGGAATGATTCTCATAGGACACATGGCGGTATAACAGGGCTTACCTGCTTGAGTACCTCTTACTGCATTGAATGAATGAAAAAAATCAGTCACTTGATTTATAATCTTTAAAGTTAGAATTTTTACAATTATATTTAATTTTCATTAATTATGGAAGTTAAATTTAACTTCCATTGAGAAAAAAAATTGTTATCCATACATCATAAAACCTTTAAAGAAATAATTAAAGGGTCCAGTTCTTATTCGGAGAAGAAAGAAATTTCTATCCCAACCATTCAAAGAGATTATGTCTGGAAGAAAGATAAGCAAGTTAATGAGTTTTGGGAAGATGTTCTTGAGGTTTTCGAAAATGGAGATTATAAAAACCTTACCCCAGAACAAATAAATGATATAGAAATCGAATTCTCAGGACTATATCTTGGAAATTTAATAGTTGTAGACAAACAAAACAACAACTTTGAAATTATTGATGGTCAGCAGAGAATTACCACTATCTTCTTGTTCATTGTAGCATTCATTAGATGGCTCAGAGAATACAAAAACAATCTTATTGAAAATGGCGAGGATCAGCATAATAATGTTATTCGTCAAATAAACCTTGTGATCAGTGAATTAGAAAAATACCTATTTCAATCGCAAAATACTAATGCACGCATTAGATTGACTCTTAAAAGAAAAATGAGACTAATCTTTAATGAAATGTGCGATCCACAATGGGACGAAACATTTAAGAATTCTATTATCGACGGCACTTCTCCAGTAAATGTTCAGAAAGAAAACAATATCATTCGCCCGGTATATAAATTTTTTAAAGAGAAGTTAACTGAAACTCTAATTGAAGAGACGGTTAAGTATCAATATTTTTTTATTGTCATTAATAATCTTCAGTTTTCTGAAGTAAATGTTCATTCTGAGAAAGAGGCTCATTTATATTTTGAAAGGACAAACTCTAGAGGCAAACCACTTGAAACTGCTGAACTCCTAAAAGCTTATATTTTGGGAAATTGTAGAGAAAATGACTCTGTCGATATTGACAGGTGGAATAAGTTAAGTGATGACAATAATGTACCAAGAACAGGAAAGATGCTTATTAGTTTCTATCAATCTATTTCTGGTCTTTCTACTTCGCAAAACTACTTCAGCTCAATAAAGAAAGTATTTGCTCCAAGTAAGTTTGAGAATAGACAAAAAACAACATTAAGACTATTAAAGGACTTAGAAAATTATTCTGACTTTTATAAAATTTTTAAACCAGAAAAACAATTAAGTAAAAAAAATATTAAACAATATCTGGAGGAAAACTCAAGTTCAGAATTGTCAACTGATGATCAAGGCAGAAGGCTATCTAAGATCTTGCGCTCTATTGATGCTATTGATTATTTTGGTATTGAGAGTCATCTGCCAGTAACTTATTCGATATTAAAAAAATTCTTTAATATCGACACCAATAAGCACCCGAAAATATTTGATAAATTAGTAGATCTTTTTCAAAACTTTGAAAGTATGTATTTCCTTACAAAGGTTACAAATGTTGGAAGTCCTAAGAACTATGTTACAACATTAAATAATTTTTCCTTGGACTTTCATAACCTTGAGCAAGGTAATATCAAATATGAAGAAGCTAAAAGTTTAATACATGCTATTGAAGCTCTTGAATATGAGGCTAAGAAAAAAAACCAAGAAACCTTCAAATTTAATGGTGAATATTTAGCTGTAAAAATGACCGATGACAATTTCAGAACTTTGAACTACAGTCCTGAAGAAATAAGACAAGCAAAACAAAATATTTTTACGTATAAAAATAACAACTATCCATATCAGCTTAGTCGCAATAGCGCCACCCAAATAATAGCAAAAGTTAAACAGGCTGATTTAATTAGTAAATATTTTGTTTATCTGTGTAATCTTAAAAAAGTTTCTCAAAAGTCAAGCTTCAACCTATACAAGGAAGATTGCAATGTTTGTAATTCATCTGGAGAAATTGATGGCTCTCAATGTGAATCTTGTGAAGGGAAAGGTTTTATATCTGAACAATATAATAATAAAAATATTTTTAACTATCTTGACCAGCCTATCGATAAAAATAATGCAAAACAATTCGTAAATGATTCAAAGTTTTCATGCATTGATGAACGTTCATTTATGTTTGGAAATGATACTTATACGATGGAGTTTGGCATAGAAAAAGCGAAGGAGATTAGCAAAGAATATACTGGCTCATTAGAGAGTAAGTTTGTTAGTAAACTAATTGAAGTCAATAATTTTCTTAAAAGCAATTTCAGAAATTTTGATGATATTTATACAAGTTTCAAAAAAATATCATATGAAAAAACTGAAACCCAAGAAGCTACTGAAAGAGCTCTACTTAGATATATCTTTGACAGAATATGTAATTACAAAGAGTCAGGACCTCAACCTTCTCAATCCTCATGGTTGGAAATATTTAACAGGGAGCATGAGTCAGACTTTGAAATTGAACATTTCTATCCGAAAAACCCTGGGAAGGGGTATGAAGATATGCCATGGAAACATAGGTTAGGAAACTTATTTGCATTAGGGCATATGTATAACCGCGATGTAAATAACTCTCAACCAGAGAAAAAAATTGAAATCTTAAAACAAAATAATGGTATTAGCCAACTTCAACGTGATCCATACTTTGCTGAAAAGGATACTAGTCAATTTGTTTGGACAGAAGAAGATATATACAAAAGAGAAGAGGTTTTAGCTAGAACAGCCTCTGAAAAAGTTTGGAAGTGGAAGCAGATCTCTGATAAATAGTTTTTTTATTCAGCAAAGTTAAATTAACTTAAAACTATTTAAATAATTGAGGCATAAGTTCTTTGTGATAAAAAACTAGAAAATTAGCTGAGTCAGGCGCCACATTCATCTTTTCTTTTATATAGTTAAAACCGTTAAATGCATAAATGTTCATTTGTTTAATGGCATCAGGTTCAAGGAAAGTATTTCCATCAGTTTTAGAAAATGTATCCTCAATTTTCTTCTTTACTAAGCTTTTATCTGTGGAGGGTAAATTATTATTTACCATATCCCGGTATAAAAAGAGGCCTGCTATCTTGTAACGAATTGATGAACTAAACTCCATTGGATATGAATCATTTATATCTGATAGTTCTTTTGTATATTCTGGGTGTGGAGGCTTATCAAGTTTCAGGCCAATTCCAGTCATAAAATAAATGTAATACAAATCCATTTTTGTTTTGAAAGGACCTCCTTTTTCTTTTAGCAGGCTTTCTTGCCACTTATTGGCTGATGTATGAATCTTAAACATTACTTTAAAGTGCCCATTCTATGCTTATGAAAAAACTCTTTTCTATAACTTACAAAACCAAAGTCCTTTGACTCACCATCAAATGTATCAATTTCCTCTTGATTAAGGTCATCTCTAAAAGGTTCAGTAATTGAAGAATTTCTAAATAGTGAAATATAATGAAGGTCACCAGATTTTTCTAATGTCGGCAGAAACTCTTCTCTTTCTGTATCGATAAGGAATCCAATAAATTGGTGTGAAATATCAGAAATTTTTTCTCCTAAACTAATTCTAGCAAGTCCATCTAATGCAGTCACAGGGTGATCTACAATTAAAGGGAAATGTACTTGGGCTCTCTCAAGTATTGAAGTGGTAAAGGCATAAATAGAGAGAGCATTTTGAGCGCCACTACCTTGCGCTTGCTCATGACCATTGGTTCCTATTTGTAGATTTTTATCAATATTTATTACCTCAATAGCACCGTTAGTAAACTTGCCAAGTTTCTCATTTGAACTTTCCACTAATTCTTTCTGGATAGATTTTAGAGAATCAGTAAGCGTCCTCTGAAGAACCCAAAGCAATGTACTTCTTCCTCTTGCGAGTTTACTAAATCCTTCGAGCTCAGACTGAACCTCGTATAGCTGATCGACTATAGCCTCGCATATATTGTAGGACAGACATGCCTCTGGACGGTCCAGAGAAAATTTTGATAAATCTTTATCAAAAAAGGTAAGTCTTTGTATGTTTGAATCATTTGTTGTGATCTTTGCCTGAAGATCTTTATGTCTTTGGATAATCTCTTTGGTTTCTGCACCTGCAATAGACGCTAACTTTGCCTCTAATTTTTTTTGCTCTATCTCAAATAGTTTTTTCTCATTAAATAAATCATTTAATTCATCAAAAAGTTTATCAAGCGCTTTTTTTTGAGGGGCAATTTGATTTTCTACTGCCTCATTTTTGATGCTTTCCACAATACTAATATCGTCATCTGTAAGATATGAACTGATTGTATCTTTGAAATGAATTTTTTTTGACTCAGATAAATGTTCTCCACAAAAGCACTTGTCAGAATTACTTAACCATCTATCAAAAAAAGATCTTGAGGTCCCAGGAAGTTCATGGTCGTCTAGGGTATTTTTTAAACTGACAAAATTGTCATTAATATCCTCAGAGAAAGAGAATGGATCTCTAAGCAAGGTCATTATTTCGTTGGTTTTTTTTGAAATGTCTGCGGCATTTAGATCTAAATTGGATTTGATCTTCTTTTGTTCATCAATTAAATGATGTTTTCTAAGTTCCTCTTCATGATCTTTTTCAATTGCCTTTAGCTCTGTATCTAGCTCAAGTTTTTGTTTCTCATATAATTTCAATAAATTATCCAATTCATCTTTTCTAGCTTCCCAAATTTTCAGATGTTTTGTATTTTTGTTTTCTTTGGCTTCAACTGTATCATGCCCTCGAATATTAAGCTTATCCCTGAATGATTTTTTTATGTCCTTCTCAAGTTGCTCTAATGATGATAATCCAAAGTAAGATTTGACAGGCGTAACAGCATCGCCACTTCCTCTTGTAAGAATTTCGTCTGTCTTGTCTCCTTTAAAAATGAATAGTCCAACACAAGTATCATCAAGATATGGGAGCATCTCAGGAGGATAACTCCAGAAATTTTTATACCCGCTATCATCATAAGATGTGTCATGAATGGTGTTATTTTCAAAGTCAAAATCTAACTGAAGAATTAATGAACTAGGCTCATCTGACTCAAACTTCTGAATGCCAAGTTCCAACTTAAAAAAGCCTGTTGAAGGCAGGGGTGTAACTTTTTTCTTTCTAAACTCTTTTATCTCACTCTTTGTCCATTTTTTTGCGGACTTAGATAAAACTCCGATAATAAGATCAATAATTGTAGTTTTAGCTGTTCCATTAGGCGCCTGAACAAGATTTACTGGCGTCTTTTCACGCCTATCAGTAAAGTCAATCTTTGAATCGACACATCTCAATCCAGATGTTTCTATACTTTTGATGCTAATTCTCATCTAGGTCTTTGTTGATTAGGTAATAAATAGCATCCAACTTTGAATTCAGATCAGACTGCTCTAGAACATTAGATACTTGTCGCTCGAAAAGGTCCTCAATCGCGCTGCATGTTTCTTGACTGAGACCCTCGTGTTCACAGGCCTTTTTTAGCGCTTTAATAATTGAGCTATCCATGTTTTTTTATTTTCGAGAGGTTTTTTAGCCAGTTACGCCTTGATTCATCAGCATTTATGTCTTTGTTGTTAATCGTATCATGATCAATAACAATAAAATCTACAACCGATGCCTTTTTGTTTGGATTATTCATGTCTTTTCTCAGGCATCTGCCCAATCTTTGAATATTAGAAAGTTTCGCTCTAGTTGCTGAGACTAAAAAAATATTTGTCAAAGATGGAATATCAATACCCTCATCAAGTCTAGTGCATGAAATTATAGTCTTAATTGAGCCATTAGCAAAATTATCAATTGTGGACATGTCATTTTCAGAATAGAATTTTGCGAAATATGGGGTGTACTTTTTTATGATTTCGATAATTTCATTTCCTTGATCCATGTCCTCAACAAAAAAAACAGAATTCTCAAGTAAAGATGCATTTTCCTCCAAGAACTTATCAAGTTTGTTAGGCTTATATTCGGCTTTCTTTCTAACTTTTCCTAACTGAGTATACAAAAACTCAAGCGGCATTGGATTTTTGGAATTTTTTTTAGCTTGGTAAGTTTTAATCCACCGGTGTTTTTCTTCCAGGTCACGCTCTGAATAACTTAAGCTAATAGGAATGTAATTAAATTCGCATAATATTCCAGCATTTATAGCTTTTTCTAGACCAAATTCAAATATAACCTCTCCCACTTCTTTTTCAATAAAGTCATTACCCTCATCGTACTCCCTCTCTGGAGTAGCTGATAAACCCAGTGAGTACTTGTATTGAGATAAAGTTCCATCAAGGTTTGCTATCATCGAAGGTGAGCCAAATTTATGGACTTCATCATGAATAATTAAAACTTTATCTTTAGAGTTCAATAAAGCATTTGATGAAAATAAATTTTTTAGTTTTTTTGCATCTTTTCCTATAATCAATATTGAATCATCAATATTATTTAAGAAATTTATCATGCTGCTGTAATTTTCAAATTCTTTGAAAATAGATAAGTGACTTAACTCTTCAGGATATGACTCATAGATCCACTTTTCAACCTCCTTAGACCACTGGTGAAGAAGGGCATTACCATAAGTTTCAATAATTATAGTTTTAACTTTATTTTGTTTAATGAGTTGATATGCAATTTCTAATGACGTTGTTGTCTTGCCAGTTCCGGTAGCCATTTCAAGAATTCCCCTTTCCTTTTCAAGAAAAATTTCAATTGCATTCTCTTGATGCTTCCAAAGCTCTTTTCTATGATTGAGTGAATCAAAAAAATTGGCTTGATGAAAAGTTTGGGGAGGGTAATTTTTTGAGTAGAAGTTTTTAATAATTAGGTAATGCGCGGAGTCGATATTCATTGTTATCGTATTAGCCTCATTGCCGTTCCACAAACTTTCAAATGAATTAATTTTTGAAATCGCATGGTCTGCAAAAGACTCTTCCTTCCAGCTCATGTAAACATCAATTTCTTCTGAATTTCCGTCAGGGTTTTCAATGTTTGCTGAAATAGCCATCTCAGTTTCATTCATTGAACCAGAAAATACAATAATATTATTTAGGCTGTCCCGGACAATTCCGATTTTTTTATGAAACAATCCTTTTCTTCTAAATGCATACTTAATTTCAAGTTTGTTGTTATTGATTAGCCAACTTAATACCTCTAGCTTCAATTTATTTTCAGGAATGTTTTCAGCCTCATTGAAAATTTCAGACCATGCTTTTCCCATTCTGTCTTGAATTGATTGATCTTGGCCACTGACTATTGCTTGATATTCCTCATTAGTTAAAGTTTCACCAATAACAAGGCGCATTTTTCCATCATTTTCTAGAAGGCCATTAATTCCTTCAATATTTTTAATGAGTGCCTTTGATGAAAAATAACCTACAGCCCGATCGTATCCAAAACTTTTTCTTAATACAGGATTGTAAAAATCAACAACAACATTGTCTGTGTCTGTTGAGTATGTAGACTTTATATTTAAATCTCTAAATGACAAAACTAAAAGGGTAAATCCTCTAAATATTCGTTGGGCTCAGTGTTTGTAGTTGGGTCAACTGAGTTATCATAGCCCTGATTAGCGGAATCTAACATTTCGAAGTGCCCTGAATATTCAGTAATGATAACTTCTGTAGTCTTCTGTTTTTGACCATCTTGCCCTTCCCAGCTTCTTGTCTGAAGTTTGCCCTCAATAAATACCTTGGAGCCAGATTTGAGATACTTTGCAGCTATTTCAGCACCCTTGCCAAAGATTGAAACCCTGTGCCATTCGGAACGAGTTTGTTTCTGTCCATCTTTGTCCTTCCAAGTCTCCGAGGTTGCCACAGATAAGTTAGTAACAGTTTTGCCGTCATTTAATTGACGTGATTGTGGTTCTGCTCCCAAATTTCCAATAAGAATTACTTTATTTACACCAGCCATACTGTGAGTATATACTTAAACATCTTATAAAAAAGATAGATTCCAATTGTGGAATTTAAATAATCTATGATGTATTCATTCCTAAATTATTGATCTATTGTTAGGTAAATAAATAAATGATTTTTGAAACCTGGGATGAGGCAAAAGCATACCTCTCGAAGATTCCTAATAAAAAAGGCTTGTCACTTAGAGCCATAGAAGTCGGCGGAAGAGCAGAAATTATTGGGCTAGAAGAACAAGACTTAATTAATAAAGATCCATCTCCTGAAACCAACAAAACGGCGCAAGTGCGAGAAGAATTTAAAAAAATTAGTATTGAAGATGCTAGGAAATCACTAGTCAAGGTATTTGGTTTTAATGATTTTCGTAATGGACAGGAGGAGATTGTCAGTTCAATTTTAGCCGGGGATGATGTTCTTGCTGTTATGCCAACTGGTGCAGGAAAATCTTTGTGCTATCAATTGCCTGCAGTTATTTCTCCTTTTCTCACAGTTGTTATATCTCCATTAGTTGCGTTAATTGATGACCAAGTTTCTAGTCTCAATCAAATGAAAATAGGAGTAAGCAAGCTCCATAGTGGTTTGAGTCAAAGCCAAAACAATGATGCAATTACTAATTTTTCCATGGAGAAAAATAAAATTCTTTATCTGAGTCCTGAAAGGTTAATGCAATCTTCAACAGTTGCTCTTCTTAAGCACAAAAAGATTGGCATGTTTGTTGTAGATGAGGCGCATTGTATTTCAAAATGGGGTCCAGATTTTAGGCCTGAATATGCTCAACTTTCACAATTGAAAGTTCTATTCTCTGGAGTACAAATTGTTAGTTTTACAGCTACTGCTGATAAAGAAACAAGAGCTGATATTAGCAATCAACTCTCAAATGGTAATGGCAAAATTTTCGTTAAAGGTTTCGATAGACCGAACCTATCACTTAAAGTGCTTTCTAAGTCAAATATCAAAAATAGACTTATTAGGTATTTAGAAGAAAGAAAAGGTATGAGTGGGATTATTTACTGCCTAAGTAGGCGGGAGGTCGATGATATTTCATCCGTCTTAAATGACAACGGATTTAATACAATTCCTTTTCATGCCGGAAAAGATCCAGATTATAAAAGAGAAGCACAAAATAGATTCATGACTGAGGATGGATCAGTCATGGTAGCCACTATAGCATTTGGTATGGGTATCGATAAACCAGATATTCGATTTGTTGTTCACGCTAATCTACCCAGTAGTGTTGAAGCTTTTTATCAGGAAATTGGAAGAGCAGGTAGAGATGGTTTAGATGCAGAAACAGTTCTTTATTATGGATATAGCGACTGGGTCCAAAGAAGAAAAATGATTTTAGACAATGACTCCAATGAAAAACATAAATTACTAGAACTTAAAAGACTTGATGCATTAGTTGGTTATTGTGAAACTGCTTCATGTAGAAAACAAGCACTACTTAGCTATTTTGATGAATCAATCGACAAATGTGGGAATTGTGACAATTGTCTGAACCCTCCGAGAGTAAAAGATTTCACAGAAATTGCAAAGAAAATTTTATTAACAATTTTAGCTATTAAGGAATCATTTGGCATTACTCATGTAATCCAAGTTCTACGAGGAGTAGCTAATCAAAAAATTCAAAAATTCTCACATGAAAAATTAAGTGTTTTTGGATCGGCAGAAGAATATTCAGAGATTCAGCTAAGCAGTCTAATTAGACAACTAGTTGTAACAAATAAGATTAATGTTAATTTGTTTAAATTTACCGTTCTCGAAGTTACTAAAGAGGGTAAACAATTTCTTGAAAATAACGAAAAATTTATGGCGAAAGAAGAGATTGCCAATATAAAAGGAACACCTATTAAGAGTAAGAAGACCGTTTCTAATTTAAATACTGATGACAAAGATTTACTATATAGACTGAAGTCTATAAGACTTAAACTAGCAAATGAGCGTAAAGTGCCGGCTTTTGTAATATTTTCAGATAGAACTTTGATGGAGATAGCCGAGCAGAAACCTAAGAATATTGATGAATTTTTAAAAATCAATGGTGTTGGGGAGCAAAAAGCTACAGAGTACTTCAGGTCTTTTTCACGGGCATATATTTAAAAATTGTTATGCCTTAACAATAAAGATGTGAACTGTTCTCTAGAAATTTTTACAGGTATCATAAACGGGTAGAGAAACGGGTAGAAATATAACTGTATACCTTTGAAAAGCTTCTATTAAAGGCTTTTTATAATTTGTTAGAAGTACGCCATCTCCATCAGT
>Ga0255743_10001920_pt1 | contig 17444 bp, 10 predicted proteins | sample 101ome_19_FD_179950 | JGI IMG/M metagenome (GOLD analysis project Ga0255743, IMG submission 179950) | Coastal salt marsh microbial communities from the Groves Creek Marsh, Skidaway Island, Georgia - 101405AT metaG (version 2) | ecosystem: Environmental > Aquatic > Marine > Intertidal zone >... | reverse complement strand
CGCAGCGATCGATGCCCGCGCGGATGAGTCCGTTACATTCAGGATGGGCGAGCGGTCGATGCCGTTTACCACCAGCAACTTCTTGCTGAGCTTCTCGCTCCCGAACTTCTACTTCCATGCCAGCACCACATACGACCTGCTGAGAGGCGAAGGTGTCAAACTTGGCAAGCGAGATTTTCTTGGTGCGCTTCGTTTGTCCATGTAAAGAATCAAAGCCCGGCACTCTAAACCGCAAATCGCGAAGGCCTGAAGCGATAAGAACAAAAAGCGCTCTAGGGCGCTTTTTTTGACTTCTAGTGAATGACTTTTAGCGAGCGAGCCATAACCTCCATCTCGACATAGCCGAAGACGACCGGTCATTCTTACTTTTAGCGTCAGTAATCCATTCAGACTACTAGCTACACGAAGAGCTGATCGCCGACTTCTGGACCAGACGGCTGTTGATTCTCACGTGAACCATCACCGACAAGTCATCAACCCCAGCTCACATCGAGATTAAAAACCAAGATCCAAAACCCGCTTCAACCAGCCTGCCATTCATTATCACCGACCGGATCATAGGTCAGTTGGCGCCCACATCGAATTGACGAACGGGCATCCATCCTCTGGAACAGGCACCGTTGATGATTACTTGCAGGAGTCGAAGTACTCGGTTAGCGGTTGCTAGTTCGCAAGGCAAGGATGACCTCAGTACAAACCCACACGCCAAGATCAAGATCCTCACAAGAAGACATCGTCACATCGAACTAAGCTGGTGGGGTCGCTACCCTTAAATTCAAGGAGCGTGCTTTAGCCAGCCATCCTCGACACGCCATCAGGCTCGAAATCTACGCCCCGGGGGCTACTGAGCTTCAAGAATTGAAGTCGAATTAAGCCTTCACAGAGCCAGCACCGCAACGCGATAGAGGCGGCATTGACCGTTCCACAATATAGATCGGCTCGATGCCGCCGCCCTGCTCGCTGCGCCACTCAGGATGGGAGCGAAGCCTAGCTACCCGTAGGAATCTGATTGAACGGCAAGCCTTTATCAGCGCGCATATCCTCTGGCAAACCAAGGACGCGCTCGGAAATAATATTCCGGAGGATTTGATCCGTTCCCCCCTCGATTCGCACCGCCGGCGAGCGCATCAGCATGGCCTGCATGCGAGCCTGACTACGCGCGAGCTCAGGATCGTCGATAAGCCCTGCGAGCCCTTGAATATCCAACGCAAACTTTGCAATGTCCTGCATCATGCCGCCCGCCACCAGCTTGCCAATGCTGTTTTCTGGGCCAGGGATTTCCCCTTTGGAAAGCTGAGAAATGGCCCGGGACCCCGTGTTCTTCAGGCCTGCACTCTTGGCATACCAATCGGCCAGCTTCGAGCGCACGGCGCGGTCGTTGATCGCTGTGCCACTTGAAAGACGGACCTCATCCACGAGCGCTTTGATCTCGGGAAAGCCCGTGGCGATCCCGCCGCCGATCGCAAGACGCTCGTTCATCAGCGTTGTGAGCGCCACTCGCCAACCATCGCCCACCTCGCCTAGCCGCTGATGGTCGGGTATGCGAACCGAGTCAAAATACACTTCGTTGAAACCACTATCGCCATTGGCCTGCTTGATCGGCCGAATATCCACGCCCTCTGAACGCATATCCAAAAAGAACATCGTGAGACCGCGATGCTTAGCAACATCCGGATCTGTTCGGGTGATCAAAATGCCGTAATCGCTGTAATGCGCGCCGGAGGTCCAAATCTTTTGACCATTGACGACCCACTCATCACCATCTTTTTCAGCCTTGGTCCGAAGGCCAGCTAAATCACTGCCGCCGTGCGGTTCGGAAAACAGCTGACACCATATTTCCTCGCCACTCGCCAGCTTGGGCAAATACCGTTTTTTGTGTTCCTCACTGGCGTAAGCCATGAGTGTGGGTGCACACATACCTTGGCCAATGATAAAAGTGCCACTCAGTTTGCCGTAATGACCTTCCTCTTGGTTCCAGATGACACTTTCGATGGGTGTCGCGCCCCGACCGCCGTAATCCGCTGGCCATTGAATACAAGCCCAGCCGGCATCGGCTTTTTGCTTTTGCCATTTTTTGGCCTCTATAATCGGATCGAAATCGCCCGTTTTGGTTGACCCAAACCCACTGATCGATAGATGCTCGTCCAAGTAGGTCGGTGCATGCGCGCCGATCCACGTTCGAACTTCTTCCCGGAAGGCCGCTTCCTGCGGTGAATCACTAAAATCCATGTTGTTCTCCTAGGCCGCGCTGGGTAGCGCGTTGATTAATTTGTCTTCCCATACCGTAAGGCCACCTAAGGCAAGCGTGAGGTAGTTTGAGCGCCGGTAGTACAAGTGACAGTCAAACTCCCAAGTAAACCCCATGCCGCCGTGCACCTGGATGTTGTCTCTTGCACAAAGCTGGAACGCTTGGGTTGCTGAGACTCGCGCCGTGGCCGCAGCGAGCGATAGATCGGTCGCATTATTTTCAAGCGCCCAAGCCGCGTAATAGGCGTTGGACTCAGCGAGCTTTAGCGCCACGTACATGTCCGCCATCATGTGCTTCAGAGCCTGAAAAGAGCCGATGGGCCGACCAAACGCATAGCGATCTTTAGCGTAATTGACTGCCATATTGAGCGCACGCTCGGCGCCGCCTATTTGCTCAAAGGCAAAAAGCACCGCAGCACGGTCATACACCGTTTGCAGTTGTGTCCAACCCTCTCCCCCCGCACCCAATAGCTCGGCTGACGCACCATCAAAGGTCAAACTCGCGGCTGCGATGGTCGGGTCCACCACCGACACCGGCGTTCGCTCAACGCCGACCAAGTCAACGATCACCATATCTGGCCCATCGGCCCCAGCGGCAAGCACAATCGCTATGTCTGCGAACTGACCGTGAGGCACGAGGAGCTTCGTGCCAGACACTTGGCTCGCCTGATGGGCGCAGGCCAAGCCCTGCGGGCTTGGTTCGTCAAACGATTCCACCACGGCCAGCGTGCCGATCAATTCACCTGACGCTAGCCTCGTTAAGTAGCTTGTTTTTTGCGCATCAGACCCAAAGCGGCTTATCGCCTCGGCTGCTAGATAGATGGAGCTAGAAAAAGGCACGGGCGATAGCTGTTCACCGAGGGATTGTGCCGCAAGACAAAGTGGCAGATAGCCAAGCCCAACACCGCCGTAAGCCTCATCAACAGCGGTCCCTTGTATGCCCATCGCGGCCAATCCATGCCAGACATCTTCGGCGTATCGGTCGCGCTCCTCGAGCACGTCACGAAAACGGGTGAGCGGCGATTTGTCAGTTAAAAAGCGGCGGATCTGATCTTGAATAACCCGATGGTCTTCTGAAAAGCCGAAATTCATAAGTCGTCCATGTCTTATTCCGAGACCTGACGCTACCTAAGCCAGCTCCGTGGGTCAACGAAAAAGACTAATGATCTCGATCTAAAGTTGCGCTCGATTTGGGTCTCTGATCTCATAGACTTCAATGACATTCCCAAAGGGGTCTCGGCCATAAACAGCACTGATGTCACCAAAATTCACGGGGGCGCCAACGAAAGTCATACCCAGTTCGGCAAGGCGCGCCACCTCCTCATCAATGCCCTCAACTTGAAAAGCGATATGAGGATAACCCCAATCTTGAGGGTTGGATCGCCGGTCGGATGGGGTGGGTGCAATGTATTGCCACATTTCAATATAGCAATTCGGCGTTTTCAGCATCGCCATTTCAGCCACGACATCCGCTTGCCCGATGGCGGCGTTGGCGAGCGGATGATTTTCAATCCGTGAACGCTCAACCACGGACAAATGGAAAGCTTCGCAATAAAACTTCAGTCCAGCCTCGATATCGGGGACGCCGATTGCCACATGATGAAGCCCTTTGATCACGCCCTATCTCCTCGAGGTTTGTCTGTGCTTCGTTTGAGGGGCATCTTCGCGCTCTCCCCTAGCAACTCGATGCAATAACGCGGCGCACCTGCTTCACCAGCGGCTAATAGTCATGCGAGCCGCATTCAAACGCTACCCTGCACAGCAAACCATCGAGAAGTGGGTTGGCATCATGAGGTAACCACGGCTGCTTGGAATTGGCGTTCTTCAAAACGGATTTCGCTCGGAGCGCGCTCACGGTTAGCCGTTGATCGATTCTGGGCTCGAGCAAGACCCATGTTCTGAGCTTTTGAGCTTCTGAGCCTTCGAGCCTTCTAATCTCTCAGTCTTTGAGTCCACTCAATGCTGGCTCTTCTGGGATGATGCAAATCCTACAGAGCTTAGTTAACACCCCCTCGACCAAAAAGGACGAGCGGGGCATTTACCATCAGGATCAACCCTAGGACTCAATTTACGGGTTTCTTGCCAGGCCCGCGCCGTCTCTTTAGCGGTCGTCCAGGCCCTTGCCAGCTCGATACTTGTTCATCCGTTCTGCATCGGAAGATAGGCGCTCACCCAGCTCACCCTCTTCTACGGTCCCAGCCATGTGAGCCCCAGCAAGCTTGCTGTTGTACATAATTTTCTTAACCGGCGTGACCGACAATACCGTTCGGAGCGGTGAATCCAGAAAATCCTTCCAATAGGCCACGCCGTCTGGATTACCCGGATTCAATTTGTTCGCGAGCAATTCGTAGAACCAAAACTTGGTTTTTTCATCGTCATGGAACTCACCCGTTCCCTTGAAGGTGATCGCGCCTTTTGGAAGCTCTTCCGAGGCCCCTGGACCATACCCCATACTGCTTACATTCACGGAGACTTTGGGATTGCGCTTAATAGCCGCAGTTCGATGCCGATGTTCAGCGAAGGTCAACCAAATTTTGCCGCCTTCCCAGACAAATGCATGGGTCACGCCCACGGGCCAAGAGTCCTTGGTTGCCCACATCAAGACGCATTCCATTGAGTGCGTCATCATTTCGTCGACTTGCTGATCGTTGAAAGGGTAAATCGAAACAATTTCGTGATCTGTTGTCTTCGCCATAACCGTCAAACCTGCTTGTTTTTCCAAAAGAGTGTTATACCTTATCCACGGCCCCTCACCAAGCCTGGCGACGCAGCAGATCAACCAGCCGATTGACCGAGCCACATTTTCTCGACATCAGTCTACGCAACTGCCTTCAAAACAGCGTGACCTGTTAAGTTGAGCGCTGCCGCTGACAATTGAGATTGGTACAAATTAGGCGCATGACAAAGTCCTTCTTGTTGGCCCAAGTCAATGGAGACACAACACGCATTCATAAGGACTAACAACCCACCGGACTCTGCTGAGAACCACTCGAAGCGCCCAAGGCCCTAACCCTGGCCAATCCCGCTCTGCTAGATAATCGAGTGACTCTCTCCAAACTTAAGAAGCGACGATGAACATCTAAGCTACAAAGAACAAAGAACAAAGAACAAAGAACAAAGAACAAAGAGCGAAGAGCGAAGAAAAATTGCAAAGAGCAAAGAACCAGTCGATTGTGCAGAGCTCCCGCAGCAACCTAAGCCGCGTTAGTAGTTTTTTTTGCAACCCACGTTACAAGCAACCCGCCTAACACAGTTAGCGCCAAATCAAATGATGAACTCACCCAGGAAGGTCCGATGGCCGCCTTACATTCAGGCAAAAAAAAGGCCTCTAATGAGGCCTTTTTAACTTCTTATCGAAAAATCAAAGCGCCCAGCGCAGTGACACTCGGTAAACACGAGGAGACTGATAAGCGGTTGTCAGCCCAGAATAGGGGTTGACGCCGCCTCGCGATTCTCCCTCGTTCACCTCAGTTGGCTTCTGGAGGTTGAAGAGATTGAAGATGTCGAGCGACACATCCAACTCGCTTTCACCCATTTCAAAGGTGTATTGCGCATTCACATCGAATCGGAAAATATCAGACGTGTAGCCCAACGAACCACGAGGTGAAGGTTCATCATCGCAGAAGAAAGATTCATCGCCGTATTCTGCCGCGAATTCATCCGTCGGATGAATACCGAAACAGTTCTTTGGACGTCCACTGGTCCAACTGGAGTTGAAACCTACTCGAAGCGAACCATTTGCAACCTCAGTAAAACGATAATTCCCGTAAACCTTTAACGTATGGCGGCGATGGTTCGGCAGCTCACCGTAACCGAAGTCCGTCAATCCGGGCTGGTCGAAGTTGGTCGTCAGACCCGCATCGTCCTGGCCGTTATCGGAACGGACATAGCCTTCATTGTTACCCTTGGAAGACGCCAGCGTATAAGACGCCATCACGTTCCAGTTCCCCGTCATCTTGCGTGCGGTTAGTTCAAACGCTCGGTATCTTCTTTTTGCTCGGGGGTACTGAAGAATGTCTGAAGACAGGTCTACAAATTCATCCTGTTCAGGAATATAAATCCGCATGTCGTTGCCAGGGTTTGTCAGAACATACTGATGGAAACCTGTGAACACTTCTTCCACTGTTCCACCCGCGGCAGCTTCATCCCACGTACCTGCTTGGTTGTAGTAACGAATGACGCCAGCGTCAATGGCTACGTCCTCGATCGAAACGATCAGTTCCCGACTCATGCCTTTGGCACCGACTGTCCAACCATTATCCAGTGCCACTTCATAACCGAAGACAACTTCTTCCTGATACATGGGTTCAATGTTGGCATCAGTCAAACCCCGCGTGTCCGGCACATCGCCATCAGCGAATACCTGAGTCCCCAACACCGTATTCGCGTCAAACAAAGGTGTACCGTTGCCATCTCGACTCACGCCATCCCATGGGTACCAGGTGTGAATGTACGTTTCACCACCGGCCAAGCGAATGTTCGTATTCGCAGCAATCGGCAAATAATAGCGCCCCCAAGATGCGAAGATCTTCGAGTTTCCATCGCCCTTCGGATCAAATACTGCCGAGATTCTTGGCGCGATCTGATCTTCAATTTCCACGAAGGGCAGACCATTGGAGTTGTTGTTTACAAACGACTCGTTTCGCACACCCAATTCGAGAGTTAAACGATCGTTCACATACCAGGTGTCCTGAATGTAATACGAGTCAGACTCTGTGCTAAAAGAACCACCCACAGAGTAGTTTCGCCATCTGACATTGGGCACCAAATTTTCTTCTGTCGAGAAACCGCCACCTGAGCCGGTCAGGGCCGCATAAAGGCCAGTTGGATCAAGTAAGTAGTAAGCGCCACCGGCAAATTGGGTTGCAGCCGTGGCTACGTTCTCTTCATTATCGATACCCACTTCGATCAAATGATCGCCCAGGTCAACCGACAAGTTCGCACGAATCATTTCGCGCTTGTCGGAGCCGATTTCTACAAAGCTTGGGAATGGGTTAAAGCCTTGGCTCAAATCAAAACCGCCATCTGGCGTCCACTCGACGAGAACAGGCAAATTGTCCGTTGCGCCTTGCGTCGTTCTATTCGCTTCATTTTCCCCATAGCTTACGGACAACTCTACGCGGTCTCCGAATCGACCCGTATAGGTTGCAATCCAGTTATCACCACCGCGCTTATAAGTCGTCGTTCCAAAGGAAGCACCCAAGGCATCCCTGACAGAGCCATTCTCTTCTTCATAATCGTATAGATAAGGGTATTCTTTCAGGCTTCGTTTATCGGTGAACGCCGTATATTCGATGTGGTGATCATCAGTAATATAAGCATCAATCTTGCCACCCCAGAACGAGGTGGAGTTGTCACCGAAATAGGCTAGACCAGACAATTTGCCGTAGGAAGCGAACTCATCTTTAACCTCGGAGCCAAGGACATAAAAGAAGATCTTGTCCTTCCAAAGAGCGCCCGAAGCCCAAACATCGTAGGTCTGCCCTTTAGAAACATCCTTGTCATTGTAAGCGCCGTAAGTGTCCTTACCGGTGCCCGCAAGTCCATCCATGTAAGCGTTAACACCCATTTTGAACTCATTACTGCCGCTCTTGGTGATCGAGTTGATTACGCCACCCGTTGAACGACCATACTTGGCACTATAACCACCCGTTTTGACCTGAATTGACTCATAGAATTCGAACGGAACAACTGAAAATCCCAAGCCGTTACGGAAGTTCGTCGTATTCAAACCATTGATGTAAGACGTATTCTCAGCTACCGATGACCCAGCAAATGACGTGTTGCTGCCAAAAGCATTGTCACCACGAATAACGCCAGGCGCCAAAAGCGTGACGGAGTTCAGCGAGCGAGCAACAGGCAGTTCTTCCAATTCTTCGGTTGAGATGACCAACCCAGATTCTGCGATTGCGGTATCAACCGCAGCCACTCGCTGGCCCTGAACAACGAGCTCTTCCATCGCTGCACCCAGTGTCACGGCAGTAGCAGAACCCAAACTCACATTGACGACTTGCTCGTCAATCGTTTTGCCGCCGGCTTGGAGCACAACTTTGTATTCGCCAGGCGGTAAGCTTCTGAGACTAAAAGAACCTCCGTCTACGCCAGTGCTGTAAGAGACCCCGCGATCGACATTCTCGACCGTGACTTGGTCACCCGCACCAACCACTCGGCCACGAAGCAGGCCCGTAGTGTCATCAGCCAACCCAGGCGTTGCCACCCAGACTGAAGCGAACACCACCATCGCTTTCAACATTCTATTCAACATGATCATTCCCCATGAATTGTGATCTGACCCACTCAGAGCGAGACGCTTAACGAAACCCCACCAACTCATCACATATTTGGATCAGGACCGCGCATTCTACTCCTCAAAAATTCATCGTCAACAATTATTTAACCTATTGTTTTTAATGCATTATTTTTGATAATTGATTGGTTGCCTTCAATTTTTCTCAATTACCCACGAGAATTCGGTTCCTTCGATGGGTTTGCTACACGTAACGAGAGCGCGCTTTTTCCTTGTGAACGAGCTTTGAGAAGCCTGGGGACCTAAACACGACGCTGAATCAAGGCAACCGGATCAACATTTCCTTGATCTGATCATAGACATCATCCAAAAACACTGGGTCAAAGGTCGACATTCTAGGCGTATGGATGTGACCCATCGGAATTTTTGAATCCGATCTACTCATAACATTGAGCGCACGATAGGCAATCTCATTGGACAAATACCCGCCGCCACTCCCTCGTACGGCCGTCTGCCCTAGGAGCTGAGATGGCTGATCTAGGCGGAATGTGCCTCGCTCGAGCGAGGTAATGGTGCGGTTATCGCGAATGGCCCAGCGTCCAGGCGCTTTTCTCATACGCTCAGCTGGGAGGCTAAACTCTAAAAATTCTGGCCCCTCAAGCGCCTCTCGCCTAAGTAAGGGCACCGATGGTTGATTTTCAGACCCACCGCTCGGTCTGTTTGCGTTATCCACTGCCGATGCGCTTCTTCGTCGCCCCGGAAATCGCTCTAAGTCAAAGGCATCGCGTCCCATCGAGATCGAAACAAAGGCATCAATTGAATCATCACGCAATAAAGGTTCGAGCAAAGCCTCAACCACACCATCATCAAAATCCTGAAAGATCACAGGAAATATCACCGCCTGAACGTGAATGACGTCACCGTTTTGTGCCTGCAGAACTTGATCATGGAGACGAAGCGCTGTTAGGCCGGACGGATTACTCTGCTCGATATTCTCATCTAGGAGGAAAGGATCAAACCCCGAGATCAGTAATCTGAAATGATCAGCCTTCCAAGACAACTGACTACGGCCTCGACTCGAGGCTTCGAATCGGTCCAGACACTCCAGCGTGATCTCCCTCGACGCACGCTCATTGATTAATCGATCAGAGAGCGACTTGGTAACAGCCAAGCGGGTCCAATAAAGAATTCGATCATCGCTCGAAGCCTCACGTTTAACCCAAGACCAAAGTGAATGCCCCTCCTCAACGCAAGCGGACTGCAAATCTCCAGAATCAACATTCAGGCCTTGCTCCCTTTCTCTCGCTGCACTCACCGCCTCGAGAAGACCTGGGATCCGCGGCGCTGCTCTCTCAAGACGAGCTTGCTCAACTGCATGCGGCATCCAAGACAGCGCGACACCGGTCATGGCACATCCACAAGTAAATAACAATAAGACACATTGGAACCGGGTCTTTCGAAACTGCTCACGGTATTGCACGGGCCAAAAAATCTCGTTCAGCGACCGTGCCTCAACACACGACCCGATCGGATTCCCGTCAATTCGTCGTGCTCAAGTACCACCTCACCATTACACACGGTTGCTCGGTAACCTCTCGCCTTTTGGATGAATCGAGGCGCCGAGTTCGGAAAGTCGTGCACGATTTCGGGCATTCTTTCACCCAACTTAACCAAGTCGATGACATTAATATCAGCGCGCTGACCGACCGCCAAAGCACCTCGGTCCTTTAGACCAATAATAGACGCTGGTTTCGCAGTCAATCGATGGACTGCCTCACTGAGAGAAAAGAGATTAGCGTCACGATGCCAATGGCTCATCACAAAGGTTGCCCAACCCGAATCCATAATCTGACTGACGTGCGCGCCGGCATCTCCTAAACTCGGGATACAAAACTCACTGGAGATCGCTTCCGCGAGGGCGTCCATATTTTGGTTAAAAAAGCGGAGAGTAAAAAGCGCGCGCCCTCCTGTTTTCCTTGAGATCTCGAGAAAAAGCTCAGCTGGATGCAGACCTCGCCCGCTTGCCATAGCGGCAAGGCTGCCACCCGGTCCAGCGGTGTAATTTGGTCGATCATTCTCGCCCAAATAAAAGATATGCTCCTCAGAAATCAACGCACCCTTTTCCTTCGCCTGCTCAAGCAACTTCTCGCTGAACACAGGATCGCTTATGAGACGCATGCGCTCTTTAAAATTGCCCTTTTGAAGCTCATGCCAAGGCCCTCCTCGATAAGGCAAATAGGCCTGCATGCCTGTCACAAACCCCGAGGCCCTGGGAATCGCTATAGCATTCACGTCTAGCCCATCGTTGCGCATTGCCATGATGCTTGCCTCAACTTTCTTGCCATAGCTTGAGGTCTTGCCTGTGCCGTGACTGAAGAGGACGCGGGCTTTCTCTGCTTGTTTTCTGAGCAGTGACATTTCGCCTTCGTAATCCCCACCGAAGTTCATCACGTTCTGCATGAGCGCGTCATGCCCTCCGACAGCCTCCGCAATTGCAACCAACTCATCATGCTTAGCATGTGTGCCTGGCACGTGACGACCATCGGGAAGGTAGTGCCCAAGAAATCTGGAAGTTGAAAATCCAACGGCCCCATCCTGAATTGCTTGGTCTACTATTTTGGCCATCTGAGCAAGTTCATCTGGCGTTGCTTGCTCTTCGACCCCTCGCTCCCCCATGACATAGAAGCGGAGCGCGCAGTGCCCAATCAAACCAGCCACGTTGATCACAGGGTTGAGTTCCTCAATCTCATTGAGATACTGACCGTAGTGCTCCCAATTCCAACTGAGGCCGTCGAGGATTGCTTGGCGGGGAATGTCCTCAACGGTTTCCATCATACCCGCGAGCAACTCACGATCACCTGGTTTGCAAGGAGCAAACGTTACGCCGCAATTACCCAGTAGCGCCGTCGTTACGCCATGCCAACTAACCGGCGTCAGATTCGGATCCCAACTGATTTGCGCATCCAGGTGAGTGTGAACATCAACGAACCCAGGCGTCACTACATGACCCTCTGCATCAATTTCTCTAACAGCACTGCCGGCCACTTCGCCGAGCTGTGAGATACGGCCCAAACTTACTGCTATATCCGCCTGCACGGGCTTATTCCGAAGTCCATCTACAACTAGTCCATTACGAATAATCAGATCGTGTTTCATCTATTTACCTCCGGAGATGCTAGTCACAGAAAACCCTACTCTTTCGTTTTCTGCGGCGCAATATGAAAAGAATTGTCCGTCACGAACAGATGGAAGAGATAAGAGGATGGGCCTGCTTTTCTTGGGAGGTACCCTTCAGCGGCAACAAGTCGGCACAAGTGGTTTTCCCTTGGGGTCAGCAAACTAGTTCTGGCGAGGAAACAACATTCCTAGCCGAGGAAGCGATGCTAGCACTGGCGCAATTCAGCAAAACCGATCAAAAATTTGCAACAACCGAGCAAATATTCTCCTGCCTATGCGTAAGTAATCATTCTTCGCGGACAAAAAAAAGCCGGCTCTATAGAGCCGGCTTTTTCGTCACTTCTTTGAGGCAAATTACAGGCTGTAATTGATGCCGCCATAGAAGTATCCACCTTCGGGCATATCCCAGGCCATATCAAAGCCATGAGAGAAGGAATCGAACACCTTGGGAGGTTCAGTCCCAAAAATGTTTCTACCGCCAACGAAGATGTTGAGGTTCTCGTTAATGTCATAACTAACTTGAAGGTCATGATACGTCGTTTGATCAATGTGCTCTGTACCCTCGTAACCGAAGTTATTGGTTTCGGTCGGGTTTGAACATGGCGCATCAGAGATGTAATACGTTGAAATCCAGCAATCATCCTTCATGTCATCCAGGAAGCGCATGTTCCAAGTCACATTCAACTTCTCATTATACATCCACTGAACGGTGGCGTTCGCTCTCCATCGCCAATCAGCTGCGCCGTCGTACCAACCAAACGACTCAGAGACAGGGCTATCTACGGTCTGAGCGAACTCATCTTTGGTGTAATACGTTCCATCTGCGCTAAGAACAAACGTGCCCCAGTTTGCCGTTTCAAAGTCGTAACGGATCCCTAAATCGACACCCTCAACGTTATTTACCGCTGAGTTAATTGAACTGGTTCTAACTGTCTGAACCTTACCTGAAGCGTCTCGCTCAACAAACGCGCAGAACGCGTCGTCTTGAGAAGAACCATCCAGGTAACAACGGTTTAACACTGACTGAGCGCCAATGCCTGATAACACGTTGGTCAACTCTACCGACCAGAAGTCAACGATCACTGAGAGGCCGTCTAGATAGCTGGGCGTATAAACTGCACCAGCTGTCCAGTTTTCTCCTTCCTCAGGCTCTAGGAAGGGGTTACCGCCGCCCAAAGAACGGAGCTGAGTCGTTGGCTGGAGTGCACCACCTGCGGGAACACCTGCTGCTAAACAACGTGCTTGAACGGTCTCGCTTTGCGTTGCAAAAAGCTGCTCGTTACAAGGATCGTTTGCTTGGGGAAACCCTTCGCCACCACCTGAGTAGAGATTACCGATGCTAGGTGCACGGAAGGTCTCACCCATTGTGAAACGAATCATCAGATCGTTTATCGGACGCCACTTTAAGCCTATCTCATAGGTGCTGGGGCTGCCAGGATCGTTCGTCAACGCTGTCAAGCCTAGTCTACCTTTCGCGGAGTAATCCGACTTACGCCCAGAAATGGTCAGTTCCAATTCCTGGAACATTGTGACATCTGCTGCAAGCGGAACACGAAGCTCTGCAAAGTATTCCTCTACCGTAGTCGCACCACGAGTAGGTTCACGATAGTTGCTTGAGGAACCCCCGCTCGCGATCAACGTGTCGGGCTGATCGAAGTAGCTATTGCTACGCTTCTCAAAACCGACTGCAAACATCACGTCGCCGGCTGGCAATGCGAACAAGCTTCCTGAAAGATCGATCCAGTAATCGTCACTCTTGTAGCCTGCGCCCTGCACGCCGTCGTAGCTCACATAATCCACCATCGAGTCATATTCAGCTTGCGATATGACGCCGGCACCCAAACCAAGATCTGGACCTCCGAAGATGTTGAACGGAACACAACCTCTGATTACGTTGTCTGGCGTACCACAATTCAGCGCACCACCCGCATCTCTGAACGATGGGCCGACTGCATTCGCCAAATTAAAGAGATTGATGAAGTTATAGAGCTTTGAATCGTATGCTGCATCGTTATGATGCCAGCCCGCGCTGTAGTAAAAGGTGTTATCGCCCACATCGAACGACCCATCGAGTCCCATTCGCAGGCCATAGACATCGTAATCGTAGTCGTAAATTCGGGGACCAACCGCTCTCGAACGCAGACCAAATGCATACAGGTCCTGACCGAACGGATTAAACACATTATCCGCAGAGGTCACGATGTCCCATTGCGGACCCGAAACTCCGACGGTCAAAGGAACCTCAGCGATCTGCTGTACCGACTTTCGCTTGGTGTAAATGAACTGAGCATAGGCCGCAAGGTTGTCCGTGAATTCGTAATCTGAACGCACATAAGCAGACCAACGATCCAGTGGCATTTGCAGGTAGTTAATCGGTGCGTAGTTATAACGAGCACCGTCATTCCATGGTTCAAAGTCATCAGGGCTAGTGCCTGCCTTACCTGGCGTCAACGTCAGACCCAAATCAAAGTAACGACCATATTCCGGATAAGAGGAACCACAAATAAAGCTGTTCGGTGGCGTCCCCGAGCCTGGATAATTTTTACAGCCCCAGTAAGGCACGCTTGAAATCTTCCGATCACCCGCGAGTACCGCCCCTTGTGATGCATAAGAAACATTGAACACAGTGGAGCCACGCTCGCCTGAAGAACCCCAGCTGAGGCTCACAAGTTCTTGCTCGCCGTCTCCCGCTTCGAACTGCCCGGAGGACAGGCGCATATCAAACCCATCAAAATTCTTCTTGGTGATGAAGTTGATTACGCCAGCAATTGCGTCCGATCCGTAGATGGAGGAGGCGCCGTCTTTGAGGATTTCAACTCGCTGAATCATCGCGGCAGGAATCGTCTGCATGTCCACCGTACCATAAGCATCGGTGACCCAACGACGACCATCTACTAACACCAACGTTCGACCTGCACCTAGGTTTCTAAGAGACACCTCGTTGGAACCATCCCCACCATTCGTTGAGGTTGTTACCGGGCGAATCCCTGTTCCGTCGGAAGAAGTAATGTTTTGTAACACATCACCAATATTGTTCAGGCCGGTTGAGTTGATCGTTTCCGCTGTGATCACCTCGACCGGCTTGACGCTGGTTAGCTCGGAGGTCCGGATTCTAGAACCCGTCACAATCACTTCTTCGAGGACTTCCTCATCGTCCTCTTCTGCAATGGCGACTACCGGAACAACAGGCAGAGCCATCAGAAGTGCGAGAAACCAGACGCTTTTTTCATTAAATCGCTTCAAAAGCTCTTTCATGGTTTTCATCCTTAGTTAATTGGCAGCGAATTGAGCAAGGTCAATCAGTCCCCTAAACCCCCTCAATTCATGAGGGGGATGTTAGGTAATAATCGCTAAGAATTCCACTATTGTTTCATTTTCCATAAAAATTCAATTTTGAGAGAGTGCGCGCGATGCAATGTGACTGGCTCACTCCATATGGGAGAGGATCACCTGTATCGCCACTCGCCGCTGACCGCTGAAAGCGGTCGCTCACTCGAGAATTGGATCACTTGACCGGTTTCGGCATCCTTTTTCGATCTAGAACGTGTTGTCACGGAGCCAAATGCTGGTCCAGAAAAGTAGTTAAGTGCTCCAGAGCAATCAGACGATTTTTCGGATCGAAATATCCGTGTCCTTCGCCATCAAACAAGCGCAGCTCATGGGGATGGTCTCTCTCAGCTAGACTGGCGGCCAACCGTTGCGCATGCTCAACAGGCGCTCGCTCGTCTTTTTCACCATGCAAAAGCAGGATGGGTACTTTGATCTTTTCTGCGTTGTACAGCGGCGACTGAGACCTCATGGAACCCTCATCGGTACCCACGACTTGTTCAAGGTAAGCTTTCCCACTCAGACTTCTTGGTACATCCCCTAATTTGTAAAGCAATGGTAAGTCATAGACGCCGGCTGCACCGATCGCGCACCGAAAAAGATCTGGTTCGATAATGACGCTTTGCAAAGCAGAGTAAGCGCCGAATGACCCGCCGTAAATACAGACTCGCTTGGGGTCAATTCGGGATCGCTTGTCACCCACCACCGCTTTTGTTGCATCAATAATGTCAAACTGGATTTCTTCACCCCACTTCTTAAATCCTTTACGCATAAAGTCGAAACCGTAGCCTCCAGATCCTCGGAAGTTCATCTGCAATACAGCGTAGCCTCGAGAGGCCAATGCCTGAGGCTCCGTCGAGTAAACCCCATAGTCTCTTGGTCCATGCGGGCCACCGTGTGGATTAACCACCATTGGACAGGCTGCTTCGTCAACGCACGCGGGAGGCAACGTTAGGTACGCGGGGATCATTAAGCCATCGCGCGCTTCAATTTCTAGATACTCTACGATGGCGGGCGTTGAAGCAGCCATCCAGGGCCTCGCAGACATCAAGAAAGTTGCCGATCCAGTGGTTTTATCGAACAAATAAAACGAATCAGCTTGTTGTGCATTACCCACCCGGTATATCGACAAACGCCCATCTATTGATCGACTCATTGGCTCTACCGTCTGGTTGGGGAAACTCTGTTTGATGCGTTCCAGAGTAAGGCTCTTGGGGGAATCGTCTAATGTCTTTACTTCGCGAAACCCTGCGTCTAGGACAACGCCATAGGCCTTACCAGAGTCTCTATCAAACAAAAAACGTGTCGGGTCGACCGTTGCATCCTGGAAGAGCCTGGACTTCGCTTTCGAAGCCAGATTGTAGCGAATCAAAACCCCAGGCTGACCACCGGAATAATCAACCATGTAGATATCTTCACCATTAGTCGCAAAACTCAAAGGTGCCATTCCACCGTTCGAAATTTCAAACGACTCGATAACCTCCCAGTCCGCACGATCGGTTTCACGATACCAAAGGTAGGTCGTACCCTCGCGATTAAGACCAAGAGCAATTCTCACTTGGCCATCACGATCCGTTAGAAATCCAGCGCTTGGCATCGGCGCTCGCGCCACTTTCTTTGCGCGACCAGAGTAAACGTTGAGTTTGTAGACCTCTGCGGGCGCCCCGCGCACAAACTCACGAGAAACGACTAAGATATTTTTGGAATCGTTAGGCAGGGTATCTAAGAGAGTCGCGGCTGAATACTGGTCCGGCCCACTACGCACTTTACCGGCGGCTCGCTTGCCTTTTTTAATGCCGAAAATGTATCTCGCCTGACTACCATCCAGATTTGTAGCGAAAAGCTCTCCTATTCCGTATGGCTGCTCTCGGGAGGCACTGTAATAAACCTTGCTGAAAACAAGCCGTTCGTCATTGACCCAATTAAAGGTTCCCACACCTGCATCATCTTCAAAGAAGACTTTGTGTATTGGCTTAAAGCCCTGGCGCTCAACAATCAACACCACGCCACGGCGACCTTCAAGGGATAATATGGCTAAGTGCGATCCATCGGGCGAAAGTTGAATGTCGAGTACTTGAGACGGCCGAGTGAAGTACTCTAAGGGGAGATTCGCCGGAGCTAATTCTTCCGCGAGTGATTGATGAACAAAGAACAAGCTCGCGATGAACAAGTATGAGGTGATGCGTGATCTGTGAAACATTTCTTCCCTTTTTCGTCAGGATATTTTTAGGTCCGAGCATTACTTTAGAGAAAAACTTCTTGGTTCCAAAATAGGGCACAAACCCGTGTTTCTAGTCGGCCAACGCTCAGCTCTTCTGTCATGCACGTCAGCTCCTCGATATAATGCCGCTAACTCGCAAGGATCCTCGCATGGCTGGCCCAACCACATTTTTAGGCAAAACGATCTCCGGGCCCTTCACCATTCCTTCAGGCATCGTCACCACCC